>TARA_R110000851_G_scaffold333550_1_pt1 | contig 207702 bp, 197 predicted proteins | sample TARA_R110000851 | Tara Oceans TARA_R110000851 (sample SAMEA4397627) | marine metagenome | biome: Polar Biome; feature: [DCM] deep chlorophyll maximum layer (ENVO:01000326); material: water (ENVO:00002006), including particulate matter (ENVO:01000060) such as... | depth 17 m
TTTAACTTAAACCAACCAGCCTCCACGGAACCCGGGGCGGTTCAGTTGATGAAGAACTGTATTGTCTACTGGCCAAGTTAAGTCAAATAAAAAAAATCAAAAAAGCCCTGATGCAAGACCTTCTAACCGGCAAAGTCCGCGTCAATGTCGATAACCCGGAGGTTGCTGCGGCCTGATGCTCGCCGCCCATTGCCATGTTTCAAGACGAAATCCAAAAAGTCGAACAGCCCGCGATTGAACAGCTGCAAAAGCTGGGCTGGCAGTATGTGCCGGGTGTGTTGCTGACGCCGGCCAGTGATGCGTTGAAGGGCGTAAATGCCGAGCGTACTTACTACCGTGATGTCGTGCTGGTTCACCGGCTGGAGCAAGCCCTAAAGCGCTTGAATCCGTGGATTAGCGATGAGAACTTGCGCAAGGTGATGCGCGACATAACGCACCCTGTTCATGCCGGGCTGATGGAGTACAACCAGGTGTTGTGGCAGATGCTGGTTAATTATGTATCGGTAGAGCAAGACTTGGGCAAGGGGCGTAAAGGGCAAACAGTCAAGATTATTGATTTTGATGTGTCGGGGAATAATGATTTCCTGTGCACGAATCAGTTCAAAATCGAGGGGCCGAATCAAAATATCATTCCAGATATTGTGTGTTTTGTGAATGGTTTGCCTTTGGCGGTCATTGAGTGCAAGTCGCCTTATGCGGCTGATGCAGTTGGGCAAGGCATTGATCAATTGCGCCGATACGCCAATCTGCGCGAGCCGGAAACGGATGAAGGCGCGCAAAAGCTGTTTTGGTACAACCAGCTCATGGTCTCGTCGTGCCGCGATCTGGCCAAGCTGGGCACTATTAGTTCCAGCGCCCAGCATTATGGCGACTGGAAAGATGCATACCCCTATAGCGATGCCGATTTGCAGGCGTTGCGCGCGCAGCCATTACCTGGAGAGGTTTCGCCGAACCACCCCACGGGCGAAGTGCCCTCACCAGAATACCTGCGCTTTATGACGCAGGTGGCGAATGGAGCAGACAACCCACAAACAGAAATTACCGCACAAGAGCGTTTGCTGGCCGGGCTGTTTAGTCCGACGAATTTCTTGGATGTGATTCAAAACTTTATTATTTATGAGCCGGTTGAGGGACGCATCATTAAGAAGGTAGCGCGCTACCAGCAGTACCGGGCGGTGAATAAGGTCATTGAGCGCCTTAAAACCGGTAAAACCCGTAAGGAAAAGTCGGGCGTGGTGTGGCACACGCAGGGTTCGGGCAAATCACTGACGATGGTGATGCTGGCGGTTAAAATGCGCCGCGACCCCGAGCTTCAGCAATACAAACTGGTGTTTGTTACCGACCGCACACAACTGGATTTTCAGCTTTCCACCACGTTTCGTGATGCCCAAAACGAAACGGTGTACAACGCGGACTCGGTGGCTAAACTTAAAACCTTGCTACAGCGGGATTCGTCTGACATTGTCACGGCCATGGTGCAAAAGTTTCAAGACGCCGAGCAAGAAGGTGACTTTGCCAACCTGAACACCAGCGACAAGATTATTGTGCTGGCCGATGAGGCGCATCGCACCCAGTTCGGCAACCTGGCCATGACAATTAACGCAGCGCTACCCAACGCACCCAAAATTGGCTTTACTGGTACGCCCCTACTGAAAACCCAGAAGATGGATCAGGCCTTTGGGGGCTACATTGACCAATATAAGATTAATGAAGCCGTTGAAGATGGGGCCACGGTGCGCATTATTTACCAGGGCCGCCAGGTGCAAACCGATGTGGTGGGTGATTCGCTGGATGCGTTGTTCGAGGAGTATTTCAAAGACTACAGCGAGGACGATAAGCGTGAGATCAAGAAGAAATACGGGGTCGAGCGTGCGGTGCGCGAGGCGCCTGCCCGGATACGGTGGGTGTGTATCGATCTGCTCAAGCATTATCGGGAGCATATTCTGCCCAACGGGTTTAAAGGGTTGATTGTGGTGGGCAGTCGTCATGCGGCAACGGTTTTTAAGAAAACGCTGGATGAACTGGGGGCGCCGCCTTCTGAAGTGATTATTTCCGGTAATCATAACGACCCGGCGTATCTGGCTCAGTACACCGACAGTGCGCACCAGAAAACCGTCATCAAGAACTTCACCAAACCGTTGAGCGAAGATCCCACAGCCTTCCTGATTGTGAAGGACATGCTGCTGACCGGCTTTGATGCGCCCGTTGTGCAGGTGATGTATATCGACCGTAGCCTGAAAGATCACACGCTAATGCAGGCCATTGCGCGTGTGAACCGCACCTATAAGGGCAAACAGGCCGGCTTTATTGTGGATTACTACGGCCTGTCGGACCATTTAACCGAAGCGTTGGATATGTTCAGTAGCGAGGATGTGGACGGAACCTACGTTACCTTGCGCGACGAGGTGCCCAAACTAAAAGCGGCCCATACGCGGGTGGCTTCTGTGTTTAGCGGCATGAAGGGCAACGACGTGGATGACTACGTACTTTTCTTGAAAGACGAGGCGTTGCGTCAGCAGTTTGATATGGCCTTCAAGCGTTTTGCCCGGCAAATGGATGTGGTGCTGCCTGATGTGGCGGCCAAGCCCTTTGTTGCCGATTTGAAGTTGTGGGGCAAAGTACAAAATGCCATCCGCAACCGCTACCGCGATCCTGGCCTGAACATTCGCGATGCTGGGGAGAAAGTGCGCCAGCTGGTGGATGAACACATTATCAGTACCGGCGTCGACCCTAAAATTCCACCTATTGACCTGATGGATGCTAATTTTAAGGCGTCAGTCGAGCAAATTAAATCGCCTGAGTCGCGTGCTTCGGAAATTGAAAGTGCGATTAAGCACCACATTACCGTTAATCTAGACGAAGATCCGGAATACTATCGTTCGCTTAGCCTGCGCCTGCGCGACATTATTGAAAAGACCAACGGCAAATGGGAGCAGCAACTGGAACTGTTGCAGCAAATGGTTAGCACCATTGAAGCTGACCACAAACAAGCTGCCGATGATCTCGGGCTCAGTAAGACTGAGTTTGCCTTCTACAATATTCTAATGGCCGAGGTCACACGCCATACGGGCAGCGAGACCGTGGCTGAGGACGTGCACGATGAAATCAAAACCACCAGCCAGGCCCTGGTGAGGGTATTCGAAGAGGCCACGCGTATTGTGGATTTTTTCAGCAAGCCCGATGAAGTCAAACGCATGAAAAAAGCAATCAAACGCGCCATTATGGACTGCTCGTTTAACGACAAGACGCTGGTGGCTGTCGTGCAAGATCGCTTCATGGAACTGGCTCGCACAAAGTTTTCAAAATGATGGCTACTGCTGATTCTGGCACCGAATACCGTGATGGCAATGGGTTCATTGCCGAAGTGATTCGCACCGATCGGCGTAAAACGGCCGATATTCGCGTAGAAGATGGTGCCGTGTCGATTGTGGTGCCCAAACACGTTAGCGTCGAGAAAATTGATCAGCTGCTGCTGAACAAGCGTTCTTGGATCAAAGAGAAAATTGCCCTGCACCGTGAAATGCGACCCGCCAGCAACAAAGTATTTGTATCGGGCGAAGCGTTTCCCTATCTGGGGCGAAACTACCGCTTAAAAATACTGCAAGGCAACTTCACCCCGGTGCGCTTGGTACAAGGCCGCCTGGTTGTGCAAGTGCCCAAGGGTAGTGAACAGCCCCACATGGTGCGTAATGCCCTGGTGCGTTGGTACAAGCGGCAGGCTGAACAAAAGCTGGCTGAAAAAGTGGACCGCTACGCACCCATCGTAGGCGTTGTACCGAATGGCGTGGGTATTAAAACGTTTAAATCACGCTGGGGTAGTTGCACTGCCAAGGGCAAACTGGAATTCAATTGGCAGATTGTTATGGCGCCCAACCGCATGGTGGATTACGTGGTGGCGCATGAGCTGTGCCACTTAATTCGCCACGATCACTCGGCGCTGTTCTGGAAGGAAGTAGGCCGGGTGATGCCAGAATATGGGGAGTGCCGCGAGTGGTTGAGGGTTAATGGGGGCGGGCTGCGGGTTTGATTCGCAGCAAGAATTTGCGTTGATTCAAAAGGAGTGAAAGTGCCATACCCGATCGATAAAAAATTAGTTATTGCAGTTTCGTCCAGCGCTCTTTTCAATCTAACTGAGTCGGACAAGGTGTTTCGTGAAGAGGGGCCAAAAGCATATAAAGAGTACCAAGAAAGACATTTGGACGACGTACTGGATAAAGGCGTGGCTTTTCCCTTTATACGCAGATTTTTAAGTATTAATCAAAGATTTGGGAAAGAGCTGCCGGTGGAGGTTGTTTTGTTGTCGAGAAATTCGGCTGCCACCGGTAAGCGCGTATTTCGGTCTATTGAATATTATGGTCTTGATATTTCTAGAGCCGCTTTTACCGAAGGCAAGTCTCCCTATGGTTATATACCGGCATTTAATGGTTCTCTTTTTCTTTCAGCAAATGAAGAGGATGTAGTTAAAGCGATAGATTATGGCTATCCGGCTGGGACTGTGCTTCCTACAAAGGTTGTCGATGACCTCGAGGACGGCGAATTAAGAGTTGCTTTTGATTTTGATGGGGTGATAGCGGATGATGAGTCTGAATCTATATACCGAGATCGTGAGCTAGATGCTTTTCATCAGCATGAACTTGAAAAATCGCACGTGCCACATAATCCGGGGCCGTTGGCAGACTTGTTCCGAAAGCTGTCGTTTATGCAGAAGCTAGAAGACAAAGCTGAAGAAAAAGATCGAAGTTATAAACGTATATTGCGGACTGCTATTGTTACTGCGCGAAATGCGCCTGCTCATGAAAGAGTAATCACGACGCTCGAAAACTGGGGAGTAAGTTCAAACGAAACATTCTTTCTTGGTGGTATGAGAAAAGAAAGAATTCTGACAGTTCTGAGGCCACATATTTTCTTTGACGACCAGAAATCTCATTTGGAATCAGAGGCTGGTGACATCCCTATGGTGCACATACCTTTTGGCATCGCAAACCAAATATAAGGGAAGGCAATTCTCTATTTCTGGAGGTAGCTGAAAGTAGCATTTATGTTGCCATGGCCTTTTTTGGCTGAGTGTAAAACCACTCAGTCGCAATACTCTCCACATTAATTATTTAAAGATGGCGCTGTTCAAGGCGTTAGATTTACAGCCCTGGGAAACGGTCGATTTTGGAAAGGGCCACGTTCGCATCGAAAATTTTGAAGCGCAAGTCGCGTGCGCCCACTTTTTCAACCGTGCCGCATCGGCCATTCGTTCGATGACGGATCAGTCAGTCGGGTTGCTGATGAGTCGATCAACTTCGACGACCGCCGGGTCGGCGTCGTGCGCCAGCGGCAGCAGGTTGTTTTGCACCGTGCGCAGTACTTGCAGGCAGGTTGATACGTCTTCGGGAGAAATGCCTTGAAGCGCCAGCTCATTGACTTCTACCGACTTGCCAAGGGCGGGAATTTGCAATGCCCATCCGGCTTCGGTCAGGCTGATGACGTATTTGCGTTTGTCGCCCGTGGGGCGCTGTCTTTTAACCAGGCCCATCGCCAATAAGTGGCGTACTGCGGCCACCATGGCCGGTCCGGCAATACCGGATTTTTGCGCGAGTTCTATTTGGGTGATTCCGTCGTTCTCCCACAGGGTACGCAGCGCGTACCACTGACCAATACTCAAGCCAAGCCGTGCCACGCGTCTGCTTAGCTCGCGCTGAAGCAGTCGGTTTGTGGTGCGCATATTGTGGCCGAAACTTTCAGCTGAGGTAAGAACCGGCGGTTTGCTCGGTGCATTGGTCATTTGGAGTCCGTTTGGTTGAACCGGTGCCAGGCTTTCCGGGCAAGAACCGGGAAGATACCGGTTTTTATTCTATTGCATTTGGTTCACGTGAATAATATCATTCGTTAATAAGTTAATGAATTTTTATTGATGGTGTCAGGAGGATAGACCCATGCGGTTTGTTGCACTGTTTTTCGATGCATTAAATCCTTCGGACCTTGATCCTGAGTTGACGGGTGCGCATTTCAAGTATCTGGCTGCGCATTCAGATCAAATCACTTCGGCAGGGGGCCTTCGTCCACCTGAAGGCGGGGCGTTTTGCGGGACACTTTGGGTTATCGAGGCCCAAAACGCTGCTGAAGCGATCGCGCTGGTTGAAAACGACCCCTACTGCATCGTGGGTCTCAGGCCAGACCGTCGGGTTTTCTTTTGGAATGCCGCGCCAATCCCGGCTTAGGCGGCCCTTTTTATCAGGAGCATCAACCGTGAGTAATACTTCCATGCGAAAAGTTGTGACCTTACGTTCTGACGACACCGACGCCGCTGTTCAAGGGGTACCGCAGTATGTGGGCATTACCGGAAACAGTGCAGGCGCCACCGGCATCGCCATGAACCTGACCGCTTTCGGCCCTGGCGGCAAAGCCAAAGTACATTATCACCGCGACTTCGAAACCGCTATTTACGGCATTACGGGTCGTATCGGTCTTTATCACGGCCCGCAGTTGGAGGATTATTGCCTTGTAGAACCCGGAACCTTCTGTTTCATCCCGCCCGGTGTACCGCATATTGCCTTTAACTTATCCGAGTCTGAATCGGCTACGGCCATTTCTTCGCGTAATGACGCGGCGGAACAAGAGAACGTAGCGCTGGTTCCCGAACTGGAAGGCTTGCGCGACAGCGACATTGAGGAAATCAAACGTCGCGCAATCTGATCGGCTATTTAATCTTCAATAAAAATAAACAATATTATTTTTTAGCCGCTGGTTGCGGCATGTCAACAAGATTGGTCTGGCTTAGTCTGAATTTTAAGACTGAAGGGTTAGAATAGCTGATCACTTTCAGTCAAATGCGTAATATTTATGGTTCAGGTCAAGAAAAGCGACATGCGCGCAGCTATTCTGGTTTCGGCTTTCGACTTATTTTCAAGGAAGGGTTACGCCGCTACCACAATGGCCGATATTGCCCGGCAGGCCGAGATGAATGTGGGTACGCTTTATGTGTACTTCGACTCGAAAATTGCCCTGCTCTACGAGGTGTATCGGCCTTGGCAAATGCAAGAGTTAGACAAGCTTGCAACGGCAGTGCGCAAGCTTCGGTCGCCCTCAACACGGCTCAGGCGTTTGCTGGTTGGCTTGTGGGGCGATCTGCCGGCCACCGATCACTCGTTTTCCAATACGCTCATCGAGGCGCTTGCATCGGCCCCCCCGGAAATGGGCAAGCCGGATAATCTTCTGGCGTATGTCGAGCAGTATTTGTCTGATTTACTTGCTGAGATTTTGCCGGAAGACCGCTTGCATCTGCTTGAAGGTGGGTTGCTTTCGCATTTGATCTGGATGGCTTTCGACGGGTTTGCGATTAACCAAAGGCTTCGTGATATCCGCGACGTCACGGCGATGGCCGACCTGGTTGCCGGCTTGATTCTGAATGATAAAAAGGCCCCTGAATAGCAAGTAAGGTAACCACGCCAAAATTGATTTTATGTTCGTTTTTGGCGTGGTTTTGCAAAAGGGGCCCGCTTTTGGGGAAGACGCTACAGAATAGCGGATGGCAGCCAAAGCGCGATGGCAGGCAGCGCGACAATGATCAGCAGGAACACGAACTGGATCAAAATGAACGGCGTTACCGAGGCATAAATTTGCCGTAAAGTGATGCCGCGTGGCGCGACCCCGTGCATGACAAACAGCAGCAGGCCAAAGGGCGGCGTACACAGGCTGATTTCAAGTACGATCAGCATCAGGACGGCGAACCAGACTTCATCAAGACCTGCCACGGCGATAATTGGCATGAACAGCGGCAGGGTCAGCATCATCATGCTGACCTGGTCCATGAAGCAGCCCAGTACAAGCAGTAGCAACAGCATGGCCAGCAGCAAGACAATGGGGGATAGATCCATGCCGGTAATTATTCCCGAGATGGTTTGCGTTGCCCCTGAAAATGCCAGAATTTGCGAAAACGTGGTTGACGCACAAACGACAAACAGAATCATCGCTGAAAACGTCAAGGTTGCTTTCAATGATCTGGCCAGGTTCTTGATGGTAAGCGCTCGGTAGCAGGCTGCGACGGCAATACTGGCCAGGGAACCCAATGCGGCTGATTCTGTTGGGGTGGCGATCCCCCCAACCATGCTGCCCACAACAGCGATAAAAATAATCAATAACGGCAGCACATAGACCAGCAGCGGTTTTATTCGCTCGACCCAGGAGCGATCATCAATTGCATAGCTGGGGGCCAAAGACGGATTGATGGTGCAGCGGATACCGATATAGGCAAAGAAGGCAGCCGCCATCAGCAGCGCCGGAATGATACCCGCAATAAGTACATGGTTTACCGATATCTCGGCCAGGCTTGCCAGCAATACGGCCAGCCCTGATGGTGGAATGAGCATTGCCACCCCGCCGATTGCCATGATTGGCCCCATTGCAATGGTTGGCGCGTAGCCTTTTTGCAGCATTTGCGGAAGCAGCGTTTTGCCCAGTACTGCCGTGTTCGCCAGCGTTGACCCCGATAGCGATGAGAAAATTGTGCCACCGACAACGGCAATCATGGACAGACGACCGGGAACGCGGGTGAAGAGCTTGTCGATGGCATCGATTGCACGGGAAGCGATGCCGGTATGCAGCATGATTTCGCCCATGAAGACGAATAGCACGATGGGGGCCAGCGAATAGTTGGCGACGGCGCTTTGCATATTCCGGATCATTTGCAGCAGGCCGACCTCGCCGCCCAGGACGAATACCGCACCAACAATATTGACCAGCAAAAAGGAGAACACGATGGGAATGCCCAGCAACAGAGCCAGTATGACACCCCCAAACATGACGCTAATGACAGTGATCCAATCCACGTTTATTCTCCGGTGTTGCCTGATGCGAGGGATTCTGTTTCATCATCGTCTAACCAAGCCATTCCTTTGGGCTCATAACGACAGTTGGGCCAGAAAAGGCGTTGCACGAGTTCGATGCACATCAGCAACATTGCCAGGGGTATTTGCCACTGCATCCACCAATCGGGAATTTCGATTTCCCGAAAGACGATTTCCTGCCGCTGCCACGATTCGATAAATACGAGGGCCCCGTAGTAAAGAATGATTGCCGCGATGATCAGCATAATGAGGTTGATCAGTTTCTCAAGATGCTGCCGTGCGGTCGGTTTCAGTTGCGTGAGAATGAGGTCGACCCGAATGTGCTGGTTTCGGTTCAACAACCATGGCGACGCCAGGATGGCGATCAGGAATAGTCCGTATTCCGAGAAATCGATGATGCCGCGAATATAACCAAGGCCCAGTGAACGTATGATGGCTTCTGCGCCGATCGCCACAATGAGGAAGGCAATACAAAAACCAGCGAATGCCGCCAAGACTCTTATGGCGTAATAATGGAGCATCATCAGATGGTGCATGTGTGATTCCGAAGGCAAACGGGCCCACGACCGATAGTGAATCGAGAATGGGCCCGGAATAAAGTACAGCTAGGTATGGTTGCTATGTCGCGTTATTTTTGGAAGAGGGGGCGAAGGGCCGGCGCTTCTTTGGGGCTGTTCTTTACCACGTCTTCCCACATGGCCTTACGCGCCAGCTTTTCGAACTCAGGGCCAAGGTCAACGGCCTTGATGCCGGCAGCCTTTTGCGCTTCAAGGCTTTTTTGGGTGGCTTCTTTATCGTACTGAACCATGTAGTCCTCGAACCATACGACGGCATCATCAATAACCTTTCGCTGTTCGGGAGTAAGCTGTTCGAGCTTTTTGTCATTCATCAGGATATTGACGACCACCGAGTAAAAGCCGGGCTCGATACGCACTTTGAGCATTTTGTCCCAACCTAGGTCTTCAATGCCCCAGCCGGGATAGCCAATGCCGTCGACGACGCCACGCTCAAGTGCAGTGTAGGTTTCTGGTATGGGTACCATGGTTTGGCTGGCGCCCAGTGCGCGCAAGAAAGGCGCGTAATTGGGCTGTGACCGTATCCGGAGACCTTCGAAGTCTTCAATTTGGTCGACTTTGTCTTCGGTGAGGTAGATATAAAAAGGGACGCCGTTGCCATACGCGGTAAGTGAAACGGCGTTCAATTTCTTTTTAAGGGATTCGTTCAATGCGGCCTGCCCCCCCGATGCCCGCTGTTCGGCCTGGGTCATATTCGAGAGGTCTTGCACGTGTGCCTCGGGTACGGCATTTCTGTACATGCTGGGCGGGGTGGCAATCATGTCTACAAGGCCACTGCGCAGTGCGTTGGGTTGTTCCATGCCAGGGATGGCTTCGGGGCCTACCAACTGAACCTGAACAACGCCTTTCCCGGTTTCGTTTATGTGATCGACAAAGGCCTGGAACGGTCTTCCGAACGCTGTTTTAAATGGAATAAATGACGCAGCCTTGAGTTGAACTTCAGCTGCAGATGCGGGGGATGCGGCTAGGCCGGCAATGCCAAAGACGAAAGTGCCTAGTGCGCAGCCTAATTTAGTCAGGATGTTGTGTCTTGCAGCCATGGGTGCCCTCTTTCTGATTAGAGTGAAGTGGTGCGCTCACATTTGCCGCCAGTGAGCATTAAAAACAAATGCCATTCTGCGGGTAGATAGACATTTAACGCAAGACAGGGAAAATACTGATGTGGTGATTTTTGTTCGGACCTAGTGAAAGGCCTGAATTATCAGATATTTCCCTGAGAATGAATTTTTTTTGCTGACGGCAGGTTTATGCTAAAACAGAACTTAGTTTATTTTTAAGGCATTCGACAGGTCGAAGCCGATGGTAACTCGATAGGGAGTCGATCGTGGCCAATGACAATTCTTCGGCAATCGCCACCAAGGGCGGGCAAGGCAGTGCAGATGAGGCAATGGCATGGGGCGGTTCGCCAATGTACCGATTCGACAAAAGTTTTGAAGAGAATGCTGCGTTGGGGCCGCGTTTTGATGAGCCGTTTCCGCAGGTACCCGTCGTCCCCTCAAAGTCGTTCTTCGGGTTAAAGGTTAATTCGCGCTTTGGCATTGCTGCCGGTCCGGGAATCAACGCCAAGTGGCTGTCGGCATATAGTCGCCTGGGCTTTGACATTCTCACCTACAAGACGGTTCGCCTGTACGAGCGCATTGCGCATCCAGTACCGAATTTTGCCTTTATCGATCCGCGCTCAAATGTTGATGCCGACGAATCGACGGCAAACACGCTGGCCGCGCCGACGCTGCCTCTGGAGCTCGCGCCAACCGGGGGGTCAATAGGCATGCCTTCGCTGCCGCCAGAATTCTGGCAGCGCGATATTGAAGTGGCAAAACACGCATTGCGCGATGGCCAGGTGCTGATTGTCTCTATTGTGGGTACCACCCGGCCTGGCATGTTGCAAAAGGCTTTTGTCTCGGAGTTCGAGACGCTTGCACGAATGGTGGTGGAGGCCGGCGCGGATATGGTCGAGGCGAATTTGTCTTGTCCGAATGTGAATGTGGCAGAAGGGGCTGTCTACAAAGATCTGGCGCTTTCACGCGAGATTGCGCTGGCCGTGCGGCGCGGTGCTGGTGGGCGACCTGTGTTGCTTAAGGTTGGGCATTTAGGTGATTCGCTTGATGCCTTTCTGCGCGCAGTGGCTGGCGCAGCTGATGGCGTTGTGATGATGAATGCGCTTGCCCGCAAAGTTGAGCTTCCGGATGGGCGCCCGTACTTTGGGCCGTCGCGCCACATGGCCGGTGTGCATGGCGGGGCAATTTTCGAATTGTCTCTTAACGCGGTCAAGCAGGCCACACAACTGATACGCGCTGAGCAACTTGACCTGCACATTATCGGCGTTGGCGGGGCCAGCACGCCGGAGCGAGCCGCGGCGTATCTAGACGAAGGGGCGGATGCGGCGCTGGTTGCGTCATCGGCCATGTTGCTGCCCTTTATGGCATGCGCATTGAAAGCCCAGCGGCCTGACGTGTAGGTGCCGCACGGTACGTAAAGGCTTGGCAAATAAACTTCTGGCGTTTACCTAAGTTAGCATGGGTTTTTGCGATTTTCCCCACTTCAGGCTCAGCAACAGCACGAGTGTTGCCAGAGCCAGAAGCGTGGCGATTACGACGCTGCTGACTGTGTTAAACGCCGCTTCAAACGCCTGCATCGCACCCTGCAGGATGGGTTGTGCTTGAGCGTGATTTTGCACGTAGCGATGCGCGTCATCAAGACTGCTGCCCGCCATTGTTTCAATGCCGCTGCCGCGAACGTGCGCTACATAGATTGCAGTCATGAGTGAGCCAAAAATGGTCACGCCAAAGCCGGCGCCAAACTCGTACGCAACGCCTTCCACAGAGCCGGCCATCCCTGCCCGATCTTCCGAGACATTGCTCATGACCAGCGTGCTGGAAGCCGTAAGGCTGGAGCCGATCCCCACACCACATAAAGCCAGGGAAATCACCTGTGCCCACGTGTTTGCGTCGTTCAGCACAAGATACGCCCACATGCCCAACGCACACATCGCCAGGCCGGCAGCAATGACACGCGCACATCCAATGCGCCCGATCAAGGCGCCGGCAAATGGCCCTGCAACAAATGATCCCAATGAGATCGGCAGTACAAATGCACCCGCTTCCAGCGGACTTTGCCCAAGCACTAATTGCAGGCGCTGGCTAAGCACCAGTTCAAACCCAATTAATGTCATGGAGGCCACCAGCGCAATCAATATACCGATGGCGATCGGTGTGGTTGAAAGCAGCCGGAAGTCAATCAGTGGCCGAGGCAGACGCAGTTGGCGGCGCGCAAAAGCAGCCAGGGTGATGACGCCGATAAGCAGGGAACCCCATGCCAAGAGTGCGTGGCTGTCGGGATTGGCAAGCTCCTTGATGCCGTAGGCCGCGGCAACGATGCCGAGCATGCTTTGCCAGCAACTATGCAGGTCAATGGTGATGCTTGCGTCGCCGTCTTTACGTGGAACAAGCCACCAAGCTAATAGCGTGGCGATGACAATGATAGGGACGTTGATCAGGAAAACAGAACCCCACCAAAAATGTTCCAGCAGTGCGCCACCCAAAAGGGGCCCTACAGCAGCGCCTCCCGATGCGACTGAAGCCCAGATACCAATGGCGAAGGCCAGCTCTTTTGGGTCTTGGAACGTAGTGCGAACAATCGCAATGGTGGCAGGCATCATGGCTGCGCCTCCAATTGCAAGTAAGGCGCGGGCAGCGATCAAGATATCGGCAGTGGGTGCAAATGCTGCAATTACTGATGCCAGCCCAAACACGATCATTCCGCTGATGAAGACAAGACGATGTCCCTGACGATCTCCAAGCGCGCCCATCGCAGGCATCAAACCAGCCATCACCAAAGAGTACGCATTCAGAATCCAAAGCTTCTCGGAAGCAGTGGTGTGCAGTGCTTGTGCCAAGCTGGGCAAGGCTGTGTAGAGCACCGTCATATCGATGACGATCAGAAACAGCGCGGTGGAAACCACGGCCAGAGTCAGCCATCGGCTTTGTAATTTCATGAGGAAACCTGCGATGTAAATTTAAATACGGTCGTATTTTAATGCAATTGTATTTTTATGTTCTACACTTCATTCATGGGACGAAAACCATCCATCGACAAGACGCGCTTATTGGCAGCGGCTGAACAGATCATTTGCACACGCGGAGCGGCCGCATTGTCTTTTGACGCCATCGCCAAAGCTGCCGGCGTGAGCAAAGGAGGCGTTCAAAGTGCTTTTGGCACGAAAGAGGCTTTGCTGGATGCCCTCTACAACCATTTGGATGGTGACTATGAAACGCGTTTTCGCCATGCGCAAGAAAACGGTGCTTCAACCGTTGATGCGTATATCGATGCAGTTTTAAGCGCTGCGGACTCTGTTAATCAGCGCGTAGCAGCCATATCACTGGCAATGACTCAAGAGCCGGAAAGCCGGGAATGTCTGCGTAAATGGTATGCAGAGAGCTTTCCCGGACTCACCACAGGCTCGGCTGAGGCCCGACAAGAAATCCTGCGGCTTTGCGCATTGGAAGGCGCAATGATGCTGCGATTTATGAATTTGGTAGAGCTTGATGAAAGTGGCTGGGCCCATGTCTTGGCTGATCTGAAGAAGCGTTGACTGTAGTCCCGGCCTGCCACCCTCTCAATCGGGAAACACTTTTCCTGGATTCATGAGACCGAAGGGGTCAAGCATTGTTTTGATATCGGTCATGACATCCAGTGCCGGCCCGTGCTCTTCACGCAAGTACTCGCGCTTGCCCAAGCCCACGCCGTGTTCTCCTGTGCATGTGCCGCCGCACGCAATGGCACGGCTGACCAACCGATGATTCACCTGCTCGGCGCGCCCAACTTCGCCGGCGTTTTCGGGGTCGATCATCAGCACCATGTGAAAATTGCCGTCACCTACATGACCCAGTACCGGCGCGGTAATGCCTGCCTGCCGAGCGTCGCGGCGGGCTTCGGCAATACAGGCAGACAAATGATCCAGCGGCACGCATACATCGGTTGTCATCAGCCTTTTAGGGCGTTCATAAGCCATGCAGGCGTAGGCGCAATCGTGTCTGGCTTGCCATAGTTTGTTGCGTTCTTCGGCTTTCACCGCACATTGAAACCCCTGGCCGCCAAAGTCTTCACTTAGCTCTCGAACCACATCGGTTGTGTATTGGGTCTGGGCCTGCGTGCCGTGAAACTCGAAAAACAGGTGCGGCGTGACTGGCATGTTGAGTTTGGAATATTGGTTGACGGCATCAATCATGACTTCGTCAAGCAATTCAACACGCGCTATATCGACACCGGACTGCATGATTGCCACCGCGCAATTAACCGCGTCATCGACGCCGGGAAACTGACACGTGGCCGACACAACATGTTCCGGCCTGGGGTATAGCCGCACGGTGATTTCGGTCACGATGCCCAGTGTGCCTTCCGAACCAATGAATAAATGGGTCAGGTCGTATCCGGCCGCCGATTTGCGCGCCCGGCTGCCAGTACGAATAATGCGTCCGTCGGCCAGCACGACTTCCAGGCCTCGTACCATGTCAGCCATCGTGCCATAGCGAACAGTATTGGTACCGCTGGCGCGTGTGGATGTCATGCCGCCTATCGTGGCGTCGGCCCCTGGATCAACGGAAAAAAACAACCCTGTGTCTTTGATCAGGTCGTTCAGCGCGCGGCGATGCAGCCCTGGTTGCACCACGCAATCGAAATTGCCGGGGTGCACTGCCAGCAGTTGATCCATCTGCGTCATGTCGATAACCACGCCGCCGTGGGTGGGAATCAGGGCTCCCTCCACTGAAGAACCCGCACCGAAGGGGATCATCGGTACACGATGCGCATGGCAAATACGTGCAATGGCCGAGACTTCTTCCGTGTTTTGTGGGAACACCACCGCGTCGGGTAACTGCGGTGGATGCCAGGACTCGTCGCGACCATGAATAGCGCGTTCTGATTCACCGCGCGATGCCCGCTCGGCAAGTAGCTCTTGCAATTGCGTAAATGCCTGTTCAAATCCCGCGACCGGGGAGGGCTGAGGGTCATGGACGTGACTCATGCTTATTTCTCCGCTTCCACTTTCGCGATTTCCTGGCGGAACATGGCCAGCGCAGCCTCACCATCAACGCCCAACTCAGCCATTTTTTCTACCCAGGCTTTTTTCAGGACATCGCTGTCGGCCTGAATACGTGCAACATCGTCTTCGCTGGCTGTGGTAATGCTGTAGCCGGCTTCACGCATTTTGTCCCAAGCTTGGGCGTCGACCTTGTCCCAGGCTTTGCCGGCCAGGCGGGCAAAGGCTTCGCCGGATGCGGCATCGAATATTTTGAGATCGCGTTCGTCAAGTTCGTTATAGGCGTCATTGTTGATGATGACGTAGTGCGTGTCGCGATACAGGCCGCCTGGAATTTCGTATGCATTTTTCATAAGCGGCAGCATACGGAAGCTGACAACCGAGTCGGAATTGAACATGACACCGTCAACCACACCGCGTGATAAAAGTTCGTAGGCTTCGCTGGCCGATGAGAACTGAGGCACGATACCCAGTTGATTGGACATGTCTTGAACCACGCCACCCGTTGCCCGCAAACGCATACCTTGTACATCGTCCAGTTTTTTTACCGGCTTATCGGCCAGGGTGAAAATATGCCCTGGCCCGTGTGTGTAAAGGCCTACAAGATGCACGCCTTTGAACTCGTCCAGTTCGGCGAAATGTTTTTGATGGACACGCCAATACGCGACAGCGGCGCTTTCCGCGTCGTCGGCATAGCCGGGCAGCGTCATGCCATAAGCCGATGGGAAACGATCGGCCGTGTAAGCCTGCACGCTAAGTGCCATATCGGCCACGCCGTCGCGGACCAGGTCAAAGTGAGCCGGCGGCTTGCCCAGGGCCGGAAGAAACTGGATTTCGACGCGCCCGTCGGTCTGCTCTTTAATATTGGCGGCCCAGGGTTGGAGAATTTCAGTGGTAATGGGATGGGTGGGGGGCAGCCAGTTTGAAAACCGTAGTACGGTTTGCGCGATCGATGTCGACGAAAATGAGGTTGCTGCAAGTAAGCCGGCGGTGAACAATACTTTCCGAAACATGGTTTGTCTCCTGTTTTTATGGGCTTTTATCAGGCCCTTCAACGTTACAACCGGTTGGGCAAAAACATCACCACAATCGGCAAGGTGGTCAATATCGCCAGTCGGACGATATCGGCCGCTACAAAAGGAATGACGCCGCGAACAATGGTGCCGGTTGGCACGTCGGGCAAGGTGGCGCGTAATACAAAAATATTCATGCCAACCGGCGGTGTGATCAGACTGATTTCCGTGACCACGACAACAATAATGCCGAACCAGATGGGGTCAAAGCCATACCCGATCATGAGCGGGAAAAAAATGGGAACGGTCAGCAACATCATCGACATGCTTTCCAGCACCAGGCCCAGTAGCATGTAAACCAGCAACACGCCAATCAGTACGCTCACGGGCCCCAACTGCATTTGGTGCACCCAACTATCGAGTGCCTGGAGCAGGCCGCCGACATTAACGAAGTTGGAAAAGATCAGCGCACCAATGATCACGGCAAACAGCATGGCGGTCATGGAAGCGGTGTCGACCAGAATGCGAATGCATTCACGCAATCGCATGCCGCCGCGCAGCACAGCAAATAAGCAGGCAAATCCCGCACCAATGCCGGCCGCCTCGGTTGAGGTGAATATTCCCAGGTAAATGCCGCCGATCACGACAATGAACAGCGTTGCCACTCCCCATACGCCGCGCAGGACGCGCAATCGTTCAGACCAGGATTTGCGCTCGCCCCGCGGGCCGGCTGCCGGGTCGTAAACGGTAACCAGCCAGGCAGCCAGGCAATACAGCGCCAGCCCGAGTGCGCCCGGGACAATGCCGGCGATGAATAATTTGCCGATATCGGTGTTGGTCATGATGCCGTAAAGCACGAGGGCGACAGATGGCGGGATCAGAATGCCTAATGTTCCGCCGGCGGCAATGGAGCCGGCTGCCAGGCTGTCTTTGTAGCCAAACTTGCGCATTGAAGGCATGGTGACGCGAGACATGGTGGCGGCCGTGGCCAGGCTTGATCCGCACACGGCGGAAAAGCCGCCGCAGGAAATCAGGGTCGACAGTGCCAGCCCGCCACGAAAGTGTCCGAAAAAGGCGTAAGCGGCGGCGTATAAGTCTTCAGACAGCTTGGCGCGGGTAATGAAGTTGCCCATGAGAATGAATAACGGCAGCACTGTCAGGTTGTAGTTGAAAGCTGTATCGAAGGCGGTTTGCCCGATCATGGCCAGCGACGCCGACCACCCAACGACCAGGCCAAAACCCAGAAAGCCCGACAGCGCCATGGCCAGGCCGATCGGCACGCCGACGGCAGCAGAAACAAACAACAGAGCCAGACCAATAAATAAACTGGAAGTCATCATGATCAGGCCCCTTGGGCGTCGTGGTGCGCTTTTGCCGGGCTGCAAAAAATACTTCGCAACGATTGCGCGCTTAGGAAGAGAAATGCAATGGCCGCCAACAGCGTACAGGCGGCGATAAAGAAAGCGACAGGCGCCACGGGTATGCGCAGGAACGGTGTGGAATCGCCGTACTGGTATACCGTCAGCGCCTTGTCGAGAATGCGCCAGGCCAGCACAGCCATGATGCCGGCGTTGATCAGGGCAATAAAAGCATTCACTGCTGATTGCACCCGGCCGCGCACGGCACGACTGAAATAGTCCAACTGGATATGTTTATTCCGCGCCGTGACCAGGGGCAGAGCACCAAATACAACAACGCCCATTGCCAACTCAATCAGTTCACCGGCGCCCGGCACCGGCGCGTTGAATACATAGCGTCCGGTGACATCACACAACATGAGCAACATAATGGCGGCAAGGGCAGCGGCTGCGCACCAGCCGGTAATGCGACAGGCCATGCCGACCCACGTGGTTTCTTGAATCTCGCCCTGAGGCTCATGAGTGGACATCAGACGCCCTCCATACAAAAACGACTTTCGGCTAACTGAATACGGTTATCGGTGGTTCGGCGCAAATAGTCGGGCCCCAGCTGCAACGTGGCAGGGCATCCCAATTGCAGCAAGGTATCGCGATATTCATCGTGCAACAGGTTCAGCGCCTGGTGTGCGCCGTCTTCGCCTTTGCAGGCCAGGCCGTACAACGCGGCCCGGCCCACCATGACCGCATGAGCGCCCAGCGCCACGGCCTTGGCAATGTCGCTGCCCCGGCGAACGCCGCCATCGATCAGTACGTTGAAATCTTTGAAGCGCGGCAGCTGCGCCAGCACGTCGAGTGCCGTACAGGCGTCGTCCAGCTGCCGACCGCCATGATTGGAGAGCACGACACCATCGATACCCATAAGTCGACAGCGTGAAACGTCTTGTGGGTGCAATACGCCTTTAACCAGCATTTTTCCTGGCCACTGCTGGCGGATCTGTTCCAGTGTTTCCCATGTGAAGTTGCGGTCCATGGCACGGCTGAGCAGTGCCGCCCGGGCCGCTGGTGAGCGTGCGGCCGGTGTATTGAAGTTGCCCAGTACCGGCAAACCATGACGTAAATAGCGCCACGACCAGGCTGGATGCGACACGCCATCCCACAAAGTGCGCCAGCCATAGCGCACGGGTAAAGCGAACTGGTTGCGCAAGTCGCGCTCCCGCTTGCCGTTGGCAACGACGTCCACCGTCACAACCAGACATTCATAACCGGCATTTCGTGCCCGGCTCACCAGGTCGAATGCCAGGTCTCGCTCGATAACGTACAACTGGAACCAGTTGCGGCCCTGCGTTTGCTGGGCAATGTCTTCTATCGACAAACTGGAGGCTGTGGACAGCGTAAAGGGAATTTGACTGCGTTGGGCGGCACGCGCCAGGGCCAGATCGCCTTCGGGCCAGAATAAGGCATTGAGGCCGGTTGGCGCCACAACAGCCGGAAAAGCGGCCGTCTCGCCCAGGACCTGTGCCTGCGTTTGAATCTCGTTCAGCGCTACCAGGCGACGCGGCATGAATTGCCAGCTTCGATAAGCCGCCGGATTGGCGTGAAGGGTACGCTCGTCTTGGGCGCCGCCCTCCAGATAGTCGCGCACCATGGACGGCAACACGTTATGGGCACCGCGCTGCAGATCAGCAATACTGAGCACCATCATTTTTTCTCCAACCGCAGCGACCCGTTGGGTGTGTCGCGTCGCCCGGCCAAGGGCCTGGCGCGCTTGCGGCTTGTCTCCATATTTATCTTTCAAGGCTGCTGTCCTGAACAATGTCTTGCGGCAACGCCTTGTTTCGTTGTCAAAGTATTGTGTCGACTGGATCAATATATGACAATAGCAATGAGCTAATGAGAAATATTAGATAAATGAATATTAATGATCTCGATCTGAATCTGTTACGCCTGTTTGACGCCGTTTACACCTATAAAAAAGTCAGTCTGGCTGCAGATAGCCTGGGGATCAGCCAACCCGCCGCGAGCCAGGGGCTTTCGCGCTTGCGCAGCATGTTCAATGATTCCTTGTTTGTGCGCGCAACGGGTGGCGTAAAGCCAACGCCACGCGCTGAGCGTCTGGCTACTTCGGTGCGCAATGCCCTGGATATTCTGAATCATGCCTTGACCGATACCGACGTCTTTGAGCCGGCTCATTCGCAACGGGTGTTTCGCATTCAGATGATGAGCGATATGGGCGAGGATCGTTTCCTACCGGGATTGCTGGCCGAAATTGAACATGCTGCGCCCCGGATCAAGCTTGAAACGGTTGTATCCGACGGGGTCGACTTGTCTCACGCCATGGATAACGGGCAGGTTGACTTCGCCTTTGGTTATTTTCCGCGGCTTCATGGTAGCCGCAGCCTGCGTTTGTTCGATGATCGCTACGTGGTCCTGTCTAGAAAGGGCCATCCCTTGCAAGCCCGCGCAAAAGACAATCGTGTTCCGGTGGCGTTGCTGCAGACTGTTGAGTTTGCGGGTGTTGAAACCCATGCCGACACTTTGCGCATGTTGAAACTATTGGGCATGGAAAGCCGGCTCAGGCTTGTGACCCAACATTTCATGACGTTGCCGGCTATCGTTCGTGCCACCAACTTGTGCGCTGTGGTGCCAAGCAGCACCGCCCATGTTTTCAATCGACACGACGAGTTTGATTTGATCGAACCTGAGGACTTGCCTTTAAGAAACTTTACCGTTTCTCTGTATTGGAGCCGTCGCTTCGACGAAGACGCCGGGGTGATGTGGTTCAAGCAGTTGGCTCGCAAGTTGTTTGCCAAACCGCCTTATAAATTGGGCTAGGAGCCGGGCGTCATTTTCTCGTTCGCAAACCCTGCCAGTTTGGCATAGCCATGCACAATGGCTTTTCGTTCGGCAAACGGCAAAATGGCTTCAAGATCATTGAAAGGTTCTGGAGATAGCTTCTCTACCGCATTGATGACACGCTCCGGTCCACCGCTGCGATTGGTCGATACAATTTCATTCACGATCGGCAAGCGTTCTTCTTCGTAGCGCTTGAATGCCTTGATCACCGACGATTCCTTGCTTAACCAGTCCGACAGCACCTTGCCATCGAGAATGGCTTGCGCTGCGCCATTAGCGCCGAATGGATACATTGAGTGCGCTGCATCGCCCAGCAGCGTGACATGGCCGAAACTCCAGCGTGGAAGCGGGTCGCGATCGCACATGGGGAATTCCCAGAACATGGGTGTGGCTGCCACCAGCGCTTCGATATCGACTTCGGGAATTGTAAAAGCTTTCAGAAGCGCTTGAATGTCGGACAGGCGCGCCTGCCTATCCCATTCTTCGCGGGCAGGTGGCGGCCCGCCTGGCTCGGCCCGGCGTACGACGGTAGCCCAGTTCGTCAGTTGTATTCCGGGTTTTGATCCCGCTGCCATCGGGTAGCATACAAACTTGGCATCCATGCCGCCCGTGTTCAAGTAAGTGCGTCCGTCCAGGAAGGTGGGCCATTCTGCCGAGCCACGCCACAGCATCAGGCCGCTCCAGCGCGGCGTACCTTCTTCCGGGTAGAAATGATGCCTTACGGCAGAATGAATGCCGTCTGCGCCGACCAGGGCGTCCGCGCCGGTTTTGATGATGTTGCCATCGGCCCGGCGAAACTGTGCAATCACCCCGTTGGCGGTCTCTTCTACGGTTTCGAATGCGGCATCAAGATGCAATGCGCCTGGCATGCGGTGCTCGACCGCGTCTACCAGAACACGCTGAAGGTATCCGCGATGAAGGGCAAACTGCGGTACGTCGTATCCTGCCGGCAGTCCGCGAGGTTCGTCCCATACATTCTGGCCGTGCCGTGTACGGAAATAGGTGTGCTCGACTCGCACACCTACCTTATCAAGCGCATCCAATAAGCCCAGCTCCTCCATTACTTTGGAGGCGTGTGGAAGCAGCATGAGGCCCACGCCCTGTTGCAACAGCGTTGGAACCTTCTCGTAAATTTCGCAATCTATGCCTTGATGATGCAGCGCGAGGGCTGTCGTTAATCCACCGATCCCTGCTCCAACGATAATGACTTTCATCGGACACTTCCTTTGATAAGGTCAACCACAACATTAACGATTTATATTCGTTATTGGTTTTTCGTGTCAATACTGAATTTGGTTCGTTTACGGCCAAATCGTTTCAGGATTCAGGTCGATGGGCGCAGATCTTTACGCCAACTTAACTTTCCGATAGCTTGCCCGATCGATATCGACCACTTCCACACTCAGGTGCACGGTCATTTCTTCATCGAATTTCGGCATGTGTTCCAGCATGCCGTCGGTAACGCGCCGGCTGAAATCTTGCTTCGCCTGTTCATTGCGGCCAGACATGATTCGAATCGTAACGTGAATGAATCCGCGCTGGCTGTCTGAGAGCCCAACGCGAAAATGGTCTGCGCATACTACGCGTGCTTTCAGGTCGGCTTCGTCTTGTACTTCGGGGCTTTCCGCCAGCCGCCTTGTTACCGCGCTCAGCATTTTTTCGAAGGGCAGGTTAGTGAGGTTGGGGGTGTATTCAATAACGATGTGAGGCATTTTGGTTTGGACAGGTGAAGGGTTGAAACAATGAGGTGAAACTCTGTTAAAAATCAGTTGTTATGGTTTTTGATGCCATACTCAAATACAGTTTCTTTTGCGAAAGTTTAACGCCAGCGTGGCCGTGCCGAGACAGGTTGAAGCAATATGATTTGGGAATGGGGCTTATTGTTCGTGGCCGCTTTTTTTGCCGGGGCGCTGAATTCGGTGGCCGGGGGCGGCAGTTTTCTGACCTTGCCGGCTTTGGTGCTGGCAGGTGTGCCGCCGGTGGCCGCTAATGCAACGGGTACGCTGGCATTGCTGCCGGGTTATCTTGCGGGCGCATGGGCGTTGCGGCATGAAGTTAAGAGCGTAAGGCATGTGTCTATCAAGTTGCTTGCCATAGCGTCGGTCGTCGGTGGGGTCATTGGTGCATTGCTTCTTTTATGGACGCCTTCAGCCGTATTCGATGTCTTGATTCCCTGGCTGCTGCTGGCGGCCACCGCCTTGTTCATGCTGGCACCGCGCCTGGTTTCCAAAAGAAGGGCAGGCCCGGTCGGGCCGGCAGCTACTTCGCTGGCGATTTTGGCGGTGGCGGTATATGGCGGCTATTTCAACGGTGGCCTGGGTATATTGCTGCTGGCCGTGTTCGGGGTGCTGGGAGTAGGAAGCCTGCATGTGGCCAATTGCCTGAAGAATGTGGTGTCGGCGTTGTTAACTGCCATTGCCGTCATTATTTATATTGTGGGCGGTCTTATTTATTGGCCGCAAGCGCTCTGGATGATGGTGGCCGGTACTCTAGGGGGGTATGCGGGCGCGCGGGCCTCGCGCCTTGTGCCGGTGCTGTATTTACGCTGGGGCATTATTGTTATTGGATTGCTGATGACGGCGTTTTTCTTTATGCGCGATTGAGTTTAACAGCAACGGGGTGGGTTCATATCCCTTTTTTGGAAGGTTTATCGTTGTACGCTGTTTAGAAAATCGCTTGTTTTCAATTTTGAAAACAAGCGATTTTCTAATAATTAAAGCCTCTATAAATGAGCGCTGCCAACCAGGCTGTTAATGTCGTCAATGCCCGATTCAACAAGGTATTTTTCCAAATCTTGAATTGCGTTTGGAATAGCCATGGGATCAACATAGTTGATCGTGCCAAATGCAACAGAGCGGGCGCCGGCTGCCATGAACTCAACAACGTCGCGATAATCGGTGACGCCGCCCATGCCAAAAAGTGGAATTTTTACAGTTTGATAAAGTTGCCACACCATGTAAATGGCCATGGGTTTAATGGCCGCTCCTGACAGTGCGCCAATTTTGTTGCCTATGATGGGGCGGCGGGTTTTGTAGTCGATGCACATTGCCCTGGGGGCATTGACAAGGGCAATGGCGTCGGCACCGGCACTTTCTACTGCTTTGGCAACGGTAGCCAACGAAGAATAGTCTGGTGCAAGCTTGGCAACAATCGGTATTCTGCTGGTTTTGCGTGCTCTTGTAACCAAACGCTCGGCAGCAACAGGGTCATATCCAAAATCCAGCCCGCCTTGCTTTAGGTTCGGGCACGAAAGATTCAGTTCCAGCCCGGCAAAAATCCCCAACTCTGAACATTTCTCTACCATTTCAATGTATTCATCTTCTGTACGGCCAATGATACTTTGAATGACTGGTAACTCCAAAGACTTCAGGATGTGCGCATCTTTGGAGATGAATGTGTCCCAGTCGTTACTGGGGATGCCTACGGAAGTGTGAAGACCGCCTGTAACCTCGTGAACACGGGGGGCTGGATTACCGGGCCAACGATAGTTTCTTATTGTCTTTGGTACCAAGGCGCCCATTTTCTCAACGGAAAAAAATTGACTGAAGTTGCCATGGTGACCATAGGTGCCTGAGCCTACGGTTAGCGGGTTTTTCATTCGGATGCCGGCGATTTCGATTGCCATGTTGGGTTTGCCGTCGGCAGTTGGTTCGGTAGCAGTATTTGCGTGCGTTGGACTTTCAAGCATGGACAACCTCCCAAGTGTTGAATACGGGGCCGTAGTGGCAAACTTCACGCCAAGCGGTTTCTTCTTTGCCTTCCGGATCAACTTTTACGTTGATTACACAACCGTGGCAGTCTCCGAATCCGCATGCCATATGTTGTTCCATTGCTATTTCTGCAGGCACGTTCTGTGCGTTGGCAATCTCGTGCACAACTCTTGCAAGGCGGTTAGAGCCGCATACATAGAAGGCGTCAAATTTCGTTTCTCTGCTTATTGCTTGCAGCGGGTCGGTAACCAGCGAGTTAGGTGATTCCTGGTCGGTATGTGTGTGTGCGGGGAAGCCGTATTGTTCGAAAATATCTTCCGCAACCAGGTTGTCGCGTGTGCGAGCGCTCAGAAATCCGTGAACCTGGATATCATTGGCGGCGGCGTGTTCGACTAAGGTGGGTAAGGCCGCAATTCCAATGCCGCGTCCAATAACCGCAATGCGCCTGGCGTTTGCTGGTAAGGTAAAGCCACGTCCAAGGGGGCCGATGATGTCGCTTCGGCCGCCAGCGGGCATCGTGTCTTTGATTAAACGGGTTCCTTCGCCAACGATCTTGTAGGCTACTTGGAGCCGGCGACGGTCTTGACTAATGCGGTATACGCTAAATGGGCGCCGCAGGTAAGGCGCCATACTGTTTTCGATGCGCAGATTTACAAATTGACCGGGTTTGAGTGCATTGGCGATAGAGGGTGCTTCAACTTCTATTAGCCAGTAGTCGCCGGTTAGGTGACGGTTAAATATAACCGGCGCAAAAATTTGCTCCATTTCACTTCCTTGATTGAATGGTTGTATGTAAGGTCAAACTTTCAATAAGGGCTAGGCTAAGTCGGCAACTTTTTGCACGTTAATGACGGCATGCCGCCGCACTATTTGCTCTAGGTGCGTTGCGTCGTTTAGCTCTATAGCGCGGATAAGCTTTTCATGCTCAAGACCAAAAATCTCCATTTCGAGACTTTGGCTGTAGTATTCCCGATAGTAGGGCAGCAGCATGAACCTCATTTTTTCAGTTTGACGTGCAAGCAATGGGCGGCCGCTTAGCGACGTTAGGTAGTTGTGAAAAGCATCATGAGCGGTCATCCATTTGGAAAGGGAATCACGTTCTCGTTCCATGCGGGACTTAAGGTGGGCTAGCTCTTCCAATTCAGACGGCCCAATGTTTTCCAATGCGAAGCGCGCTGCGAGCCCTTCCAGGGCTGCTCGGATTTCAATTAACTGGGAAACTTCCGAGCGTGTGTATTTGGCAACGACCGCACCTCGATTGGCATAAATCATGACTGCTCCATCGCCCTCCAGGCTGCGTAATGCATCGCGAACCGGGGTTCTGCTAATGCCCAGAGCCTCGGCGACCGCCTCGGTGGGGATTCGCATGCCGGCCTTGAGTTCTCCCGTTAATATGCCGTTAATAACGTACTGGTAAGCTTGCTCGACAGGAGGCAGAGACTTATCAATGGTGCTTGGAGATAAGGAAGGAGATAGTATGTGCATGAAATTCCCGCTACTCGGATCTGTGGGCGATTTAACGTTGAGTTATGCCGTTGTAATAGGAAGGCATCGTTCAATTAATGAGTAATACACTTTTGTCATGTCAATTAAGTCTTTGACAAGGACATTTTCCTCATTTGAATGGAATTGATCGACCTCACCCGGGCCAAGCATTACCGCAGGTATGCCCCGGCGGCAGAAGTAGCCTGCATCGAGTGCAAAATTGCAGTGGAATGTGTCGGGTACGGTACTGATGCCGTGCTGAAATGCTTCAGTCAATTTTTTAAAAAAATCGCTTTCTAATGATAATTCATTAGGATACATAACGGGGCCTAACTCAAACCCGACCGACCATGGCTTCGAGAGCGAGACAGCGCTTTTAATGGCGGCGAGAGCTTGTGCGGGCTCTTCGCCAGGTAAAAGGCGGCGGTCAAATACGATCTTGACGATGTCCGGGACGGTATGCGTTGCTTTTGGGCTGCTGTCGATTGCCGTTGCGGTTAAGGTCGCAGGCCCAAAAGCCGGGTGATCAGGGACACCTAATTCCAGCGACTCCAGTTCATTGAGAATGCGTTGTGCACCACTTATGGCATTTACGCCGTTCCATGGGGCAGAGCTGTGCGACGTTTTGCCGGAAACGATCACTTCAAAATCAATTCTGCCTTTGTTGCCTATAGCAATTTTGCTGTCGGTGCCCACCAGGATAATGACGGAGTCTGGAGGGTCTGTTAGCTCGGCCATAACACTTTCGATGGCGTCGTGGCGACCTGTTTCACCCGCGGTGGTTAGAGTAAATATTAATCGACCGCCCAACTGCTTGTTCTTGATTGCTTGTTCTATGGCACCAAATGCTGCGGCTAACGCTGTTTTCTGTTCCGCGACACCGCGACCTCGCACCGCTTGGCCCCGTGGTGTGTCAACCAGCGTTGCGGAGAATGGGTCTTCCATTCGGGCGGCCGGGTGAGTCATGGCGTAGCCTACAAACATCAGGGAGCGGCCATTTTTTGGGCCGGCCTCGGCAATAACATTTCCCATTTTGTCGTAGCGAATTTCCATGCCTATTGCTTCTAGTCGGGGAGCTGCACATTCCTTGATAAAGGCTTTAACGTGTGGGTCCTCTTCCTGAAGCTCTGTTTGTTGGCTTGGATATCTGACAAATGCTTGGAGGATGTCTATCAACTCATTGTCTTTGATAGCGATGTCTTTTTTCATTTGGTCTCCTTTAAATTGCATGCAATTATGCAATATTCAATATTAGCATCACGTTAAAAAAAGTCAAAAGCTTTGCAATGCAGTGTTATCCCTAGATTGTTTCAATTTTGTGCGTATGCTAATTTTTGTCTGTTCTCTATTATTGAGTCCATTTATATAAATATCCATTAATGCAATGTTTGGTTTTCAGACCGGTGATTTATTGATTAAGAATTCAGGAGAGGATTTATGAGATTGTTTTCTTACTTTCGGGGGACGGCGATCGCGATCGGCGCCGCCGTTGCAACATTAGGGGCTTTGCCTGTGGGAATGGCGCAAGCTGAAACTGTTTTGCGTATTAGCCATACTACTGCTGAGTCTATGGAGCAGGGCTCTCACGTTTGGGCAACGCTTTTCAAAGAGCAGGTCGAAAATGGGACGGGCGGCGAAGTCAAAGTTCAGATTCTGGGCGCGAATGCAGCCGGTGCCGAGCGCGAGCAGTTGCAAAAAGCGCAAACCGGTATTAATCAGATGACGATCAATAGTGAAATATTGATGCCCAGTTTCTTCAAACCAGCGCAAGTGCTTGGTATTCCCTATTTGTTCCGAACCGAGGCGGTTGCCTGGGATGTTCTCGACGGTGAGTTTGGCAAAGAGTTCAATGATGCGTGGCGAGAAGCAACAGGTTTACGCATTCTTGGTGTTATGAACGCGGGCTTCCGTAGCTTTTTCAATGATAAGAAGGTGGTTACTGTTCCGGCCGACTTGAAAGGATTGAAAATTCGCACGGGAGAAAACCAGGCTCATATTGAGATGGTTCGTGCATTAGGTGGTAATCCTGTTCCTATTGCCTGGTCTGAGCTCTATACGGCGTTGCAACAGGGGGTGGTAGATGGCATGGAGAACCCTCCAGGGTTGGCGCTCGCGATGAAACTGCATGAACATCAAAAACATTTAACATTAGATCGTCACTTGTTCAGCATCCATGCGGCCATGATTAACGAGCGTACATTTCAATCTCTCACGCCGGAACAACAGGCGTTGGTGGTGGAAGCTGCGCGTATGGCAACGGTCGCTGCCAGGGCGACCGTATTGCTGAACGAGCGTAAGGCGTTGAAAGAATTGGCCGATACTGGCATACAAATTCAACCGTTAACGCCAACTCAGTACGATGAGTTCAAGACATTGGGCCGCCCGCCGGTGGAGGCCATGGTGCGTAAGGAAGTCGGCGATGAGTGGGTAGACAAGCTGCTCAAGAGCATTGCTGTTGCGCAAGAAAGGGTAAGCAAGCCATAACCTTACCCTTGATGTTGACGTTATCGTTTTGGCGGTAGCGTCAACAGCATCAATTGGGAGCTTTCATGATGTTAAGAACGATCGATCGCGCAATTATTTCCGTAACAGGAGTGTTGGTTGTTGTCTTATTGCTGATTATGACCGGCGCAACGCTGGCGGGAGTTTTTGCACGTTATTTTTTAAATGATGCATTGACATGGTCAGAAGAGGTGGCGCGTTTCAGCATGATCTGGCTTTCTTTTCTTGGCGGGGGCCTGGTGTTCCGGCGCGGGGGGCATGTTGCGATTGATATGTTGGTGCGACGACTATCGAGTGATGCTGTGCGCATAGCCGTTTTTACCCTTTCACAGCTTGTCATTATGGCCTTTCTGGGGACGTTGTTGTGGTATGGGGTTGATATGGTGCAGCAAGCCACTTACATGACGACACCCGCCTTGCAGATCTCGATGATGTTTCCCTACGCTGCGATACCTGTCGGCGCGGTATTGATGATGTATCAACTCGTTGTTGTATCGGTAAAAACGTATCGTGGCGAGCACGCTGAGGGACACCTGGCGTCAGATTTAAAAATAAACACAGATTAATCCATCTACGGAGCAGCTGAATGCTTGCCACAGTTTTATTTGGTTCGATGGCCGGGTTCTTAGCCATTGGCGTGCCGGTTATATTTGCCGTGGGCGCGGCGGCATTGTTAACGGTCGTGTTATTCATACCGACCATGCCACTCATCGTTATGCCCATGAGCATGTTTAATGGGATGGATTCGTTCCCGATGATGGCCGTGCCGTTCTTTATTCTGGCAGGGGAACTGATGAACCGAGGCGGGATATCGCTGCGCCTGGTCAGCTTTTCTAAAACGCTTGTTGGCCACATTCAGGGCGGATTGGGGCATACGAATGTCGTAGCCAATGCCATTATGTCGGCGATCTCTGGTTCGGCCCTGGCAAACATCGCTGCGGTTGGCAGGGTCTTGATTCCTGCGATGGAAAAAGAGAATTACAACAAAGATGTTGCTGCCAGTATCACTGTTGCCGCCTCGTTGCTAGGACCGATTATTCCACCCAGCATTACGATGGTTATATTTGCTGTGACGGCTAACCAGTCTGTGGGTGCGCTTTTTCTTGCCGGTGTTGTTCCTGGTTTATTGATAGCGGCTGGAATGATGTTATTGATTTATTTCTGGTCGAAGAAACGGGGGTATGGTCAGGTTCGCGCCTTCTCTGTGAAGGCGGTGTTTAAAGAAGGAAAAAGCTCCGCTTTTGCGCTTTTGATGCCCGTGACGATTCTAGGTGGCATTTTCTCCGGAATTATGACTCCAACTGAGGCCGCTGCTGTGGCTGTGCTGTATGCATTGGTCATTGGGTTGTTCATTTATCGTGAACTGAAACTCAAGGATCTCTGGGACATTTTGCTTCGTACCGGTATGACAACCAGCTTCATTATGCTGATTATCGGGGCAGCGCGTATTTTCTCCGATGTCATGCTTTCGGAAGCAATGCCACAGGCAATCGCTTCAGCGATGTTGGGCATTACGGAAAACCCCTACTTTCTCTTGTTGCTGATCAATCTTCTGTTGTTGTTTGTCGGCTGTGTCATGGATACGACTGCGGCAATCATTATTCTCGTGCCCGTATTGATGCCGGTTGTGCAAGCAGCGGGTGTCGACCCAGTTTTGTTCGGCGTCATCATGAGCCTCAACCTAGTCATTGGTATGGCGACACCGCCTATTGGCGTAGCGCTTTACCTGGGGGCGGAAGTGGCTGGGACGAGGGTTGAGCGCATTATTCCGCCCATGCTGGCACTGTTGGGAATTCACGTATCCGTGTTGCTCTTGATCAGCTACGTGCCCGCTGTTGGGTTGTGGTTGCCGCGGGCGCTTGGATATTGAGCAAGTTATTAAAGGTTTATAAAGTTTTAGGAGTGGTTGTGCGAAACACGATTGAGTTTTTATTTAACGGCGAGCGAAGATCGCTTTCTCAGTTTGATCCTAATATGACGGTTCTGCGTTATATCAGGGAAGTTGAAAGGGCTACCGGCAGTAAAGAAGGTTGCGCTGAAGGGGATTGTGGCGCTTGCACGGTCGTTGTTGCAGAACTGATCGACGAGAAGCTGAATTTTCAGAGTGTAAATAGCTGTATTCAGCTGCTTGGAATGATGGATGGCAAGGCGCTGTTGACAATAGAGAGTCTGAAAGAGGAACAACAGTTGCACTTGGCACAGCAGGCGATGGTGGAGGAACATGGGTCGCAATGTGGGTTCTGTACGCCTGGCTTTGTTATGTCTATTTTTGCGGGCGCCCAGAACGGTGTGAAGCCAACGAGAAAAGCCGTTAACGAACTGTTGGCCGGCAATTTGTGTCGTTGTACCGGGTATACGCCGATCATTAATGCTGCTACACGCGTTCTGCAAGACGCAGACGCTCCTTTGAAGAACGAAACGCTTGATATCTTGTGCCAAAAACTTAAGGATTTGCCAAGGAGCGAGGGTGTTTGTGTTCAAAGTGTCGATAGAAAATTTTTGATTCCTAAAACTCCGGAAGAGCTTTCTGCTTGTCTTGCTCGTCACCCTGAGGCAAAGTTACTGGCCGGGGGCACGGATCTTGGGGTGCAAATCACGAAGAAAAATGACGCTTTCGAGACGCTTGTCTATCTGGGGCAAGTTTCTGCGCTTCAAGCGATCGAGCACCTTGATGGCGGTATTCAAATTGGCGCTGCTGTTACCTATGCGAAAGCCCGTCCAGTATTAAATGGCACTATTCCCAGTATTGGAGAGCTAATCGGTCGTGTCGGGGCCGTGCAGGTGCGCAACCTGGGCACGATCGGTGGCAATCTGGCCAATGGCTCTCCTATTGGCGACATGGCGCCAGCATTCATCGCATGCGGTGCGCAGCTTAAGCTTCGCGGGCAGCAAGGTACGCGCGTTATTCCATTGGAAGACTTCTTTATTGAATATGGCCGCCAGGATATCTCTAAAGGAGAGTTCGTCGAGTCGGTTTGGCTGCCGATACCGTCTAACGATTCAATATTCAAGGTTTATAAAGTCAGCAAACGGGTCGATCAGGATATTTCCAGTGTTTGCGGCGCTTTCAAAATCACCACTGAGGAAAATTCTTCAGGGGAGTTTGTGGTCAGGCAGGCACGGGTGTGCTTTGGCGGCATGGCCGGGATACCTATGCGGGCGTTGGATTGCGAGGCGTTTATGACAAACCGTGTTTGGTCCGAAGCGACCGTGCGGGAGGCAATGGAACGGTTGAAAGTAATTTACCAGCCATTGAATGATGCTCGGGCCAGTGCGGAGTATCGTAGCCAAGTGGCTGCAAATTTGCTTTACAAGTTTTTTATCGAGACCCAGTCATCGCGGGCAATCGGTGTACACGAAATTTATGCATGAGGAGCGGCTTATGAAAACTTTTACTTCACAGCGCCACGACAGTGCCATCAAACAAGTGTGTGGCGAGGCAGTCTATATCGACGACATGCCGGAGCCTCAAGGTACATTGCATGCTTATCTCATTCAAAGCGCCTATGCTCATGCTGAAATCCTTAGTGCTGATTTAAGCGAAGTGTTAAACAAGCCTGGTGTGGTGACCGTTGTAACGCCAGATGACATTCCAGGTACGCACGACATCAGTTGCAGTCATGCAGGCGATGAGCCGGTGCTGGCAAGCTCTTATGTTCAGTTTGCTGGTCAGGCGTTATTTGCGGTGGTAGCTGAATCGATGGGTGCCGCACGTCGCGCTGCTCAGTTCGCTCGTATTCAATATAAAGAGTTGCCGGCGATCTTAACCATCGACCAGGCAATGGAGCAAAAGAGTTTCATTCAGCCGCCTCGGTATGTGCAGCGAGGAGATCCCGATAAAGCGATAGCACAGTCTGCTCATCGCTTAAAAGGTCGTATTAGCACTGGCGGCCAGGAGCATTTTTATTTGGAAGGGCAGGTTTCTTTAGCTCAACCGGGCGAAGACGGGGAAGTGCTTATTTATGCATCTACCCAGAATCCAAGCGAAATTCAGAACATATGTGCCCGCGTACTAAAACTGCCGGATGCGGCGGTTAAAGTTCATGTGCGTCGCATGGGTGGGGCATTTGGTGGAAAGGAAACCCAGGCCAATCAGTTTGCTGCGATTGCGGCACTGGCAGCTCGCAAAACACGTCGGCCGGTTAAGTTAAGACTTGACCGTGATGATGATATGCGGATTACCGGCAAACGCCATGCTTTTTTGATTGATTATGAGGTGGGCTTTGATGATGAAGGAAAGGTCCAGGGAATAAAGTTTCAGCAAAAAGTTCGGTGCGGTTACGCTACGGACTTATCAGGTGCTGTATCAGATCGCGGTGTATTCCACTGTGACAATGCTTATTTTCTGGAGCATGTATCCGTTGAGTCTTATCGCTGCAAAACCAATACGGTTTCTGATACGGCCTTTCGGGGGTTTGGCGCTCCTCAAGGGATGATTGGAATTGAGCGAGCCATACTGGACGTTGCGCAGTATTTGAAACGCGATCCTCTGGAAATTCGAAAAGTAAACCTTTACGATCCCAAGCGGGCTCAAACTCATTACGGTCAAACCGTCGAGAATTTTATTTTGCCCGAATTGATCGATGAATTGGCATCAAGGGCCAGTTATTCACAGCGACGCCAGGATATACAGGCTTTCAATCGTCAGAATCAAACGCTTCGCAAAGGCATTTCCCTAACACCTGTCATGATGGGTATATGTTTTAGCAGGACGCATCTGAACCAGGCAGGCTCATTAATTAACATCTACAAAGATGGCAGTATTTCGTTGAATCACGGCGGTACTGAAATGGGACAGGGCCTTTTCGTTAAGGTTGCACAAATAGTTGCCCATGAGTTCGGTGTCTCAATAGAGCGGGTTCAAATTAATGCGACTAATACAGAAAAAGTACCTAATACTTCGCCTACGGCATCTTCGGCCGGGGTGGATTTGAATGGCATGGCGGCGATTAATGCGGTAAACAAATTGAAAGATCGCCTGGCCCAGGTGGCTTTACGTCATTTAGGCGGAACGCTAGATAGTGTGCGTTTTGCTGAGGAGAAGGTGTACGTTGCTGATAAGGCAATGCCGTTCTCAAAGTTGGTCGAACTGGCGTATCTGGATCGCGTTTCCTTGTCGGCAACGGGCTTTTTCAGAACGCCTGAAATTCATTTCGATCAACAAGCCTTTCAGGGTAGACCTTTTCTTTATTTCGCCTACGGTGCTGCAGTTTCAGAGGTCATATTAGATACGCTTACAGGCGAGTACAGGGTGCTTCGTGTCGATATCTTGCATGATGTTGGCCGTTCAATTAACCCTGCGATTGACATCGGCCAAATTGAGGGCGGCTTTACGCAAGGCATGGGCTGGGTCACTACCGAGGAATTGTGGTGGGACGCAAAAGGACATCTTCGTACTCATGCGCCTTCAACTTATAAAATTCCGGCCATCGGAGATCGGCCTGCCGTTCTTAACGTTGAACTGATGGATAACGCGTCGTTTCGATCTGCAACGCCTTATTTTTCCAAGGCGGTTGGTGAGCCGCCTCTAATGCTTGCAATTTCGGTTCATCAGGCGATGGTGGAGGCGCTGGCTCATGATGTTGAACGTCCTGCGCTGGATACGCCTGCTACTCCGGAGCGGGTTTTGCTTGTGCCGTCTATGAACGACTTTGAGGGTATGACGTCGTCGGCAAATCCCGTTGCAAGTCAACTTTCGAGCCTTGAGAGTTAATTATTCAAAATACAGTTGTTTAAGGGTGGTTGATGTCTTTACCTAAAGTTGCGTTGATATTTCTGGGGGGAACCATCACGATGATGCCCCAGTCCGGCGGCGGTATTGCGCCTAGCCTGAAGGCTGAGGTGCTACTGGGTGCAGTACCTGGTCTGGCGGATTTGGCTCAGGTGCATCTTGTGCAGAAAGCGTCCTTGCCCAGCGCGTCTTTAACATTTCAAAGCATCGTTGCGCTTTCCTTGGAAATTGATGCGTTGTACCAGGAGGGGATAGATGGGGTCGTGGTGGTGCAAGGCACAGACACCATCGAAGAAACCGCCTTTTTGTTGGATTTATTGGTGCAAGGTGAGAAGCCCCTGGTAGTAACGGGAGCAATGCGAGGACCTGCGATGCCAGGTGCTGATGGATCTGCGAATTTGTTTGGTGCAGCGCTTGTGGCCTGTTGCGGGAAAACGTCCGGGTTAGGTACTTTGGTGGTGTTGAACGATGAGATTCATGCTGCCCGCTTTGTTCAGAAAGTTCATACGTTTCTCCCTTCTGCGTTTGCTTCCCCAGGTGTTGGCCCATTGGGCTATGTGCTAGAAAAGCAGGTTCGCTTGTATGTCAAACCGCGGCCTTTTAGATTAGTATCTGTTTCTTCGTCATTTGAGTGCGGCCCTGTAGCATTGGTAAAAATTGCTCTGGATGACAATGGCTGGTTGCTTGAGCAACTGCATAACTTAAGTTATGGCGGTGTCGTTGTTGAGGGTGTGGGTGCGGGGCATGTGGGCGCCGGGGTTGTGTGTCATCTGACGGCATTGGCAAAGGATCGGCCCGTTGTACTCACGTCTCGCGTACAGGCGGGTGGAGCGTTGAGTAATACCTACGGTTACCCGGGTTCTGAAATTGACCTTTTGAGTCGGGGCTTAATTTCGGGTGGATTTTTAAGTGGGCTCAAAGCGCGGTTATTGTTGGCCGTCTTGCTAGGGCAAGGGCACCAGAAAAATGAAATTAAAGCGACCTTCGAGCAATATTTGAGTATGTCAGTCTTTTAGTCTTTGCTTTCCTGATGACGGCGTTTTTCTTTATGCGCCATACGGGTTAAATTGGGGTGCGCTCTTTATTTTTAGCGCTATTCCCTCTCTGGCTTTAATCATCAGGAATATGAATTTATGTGTACATCGCTTATTTATCGCGACGCGAGCAACCGCCCGTATCTGGGTCGAACGCTTGAACTGAGTATGGACTTGCCTTATCAGGTCTCCTTCATGCCGCGAGACATAGCAATGACATCCAAAGTGGATGCGCAACCTGCACTAAGCTGGACCAATCATCATGCTTTTGTTGCCGTAACGATGCCAGCGGCCATTCCTAAGCCCGGCGCTGCGTTGGATGCGTCAATCCTTAAAGTGGTGGAAGGGGTTAACGACGCCAGCCTGACTTTCAGCGTACAGGCTTATGCGCAGGCGGGCGGCCCACAGGCCGCACTCGAGAGCAATCAAGCCGCATTATCGGCAGCCGACCTGGGGGCGTATGTGCTGGGTCAGTACGCCACCGTGGCCGATGTCAAGACGGCACTGGAGAGTTTGCCGGTCGTGCTTGAGCGCGTACCGATTCTGGGTGGCCTTGAAATGCCCTTTCATTACGTTGTGCATGACACAACCGGTGCCAGCCTGGTCATTGAGTTCCATCACGGGATTCGTACCCTGTACGACAACCCGGTTGGCGTGATGACCAACGCCCCGCCTTTTTCATGGCACTTAACGAACCTGAACAACTACACGTTCCTGTCGAACGTGGATCGGTCAAAGTCGCAATTCATGGATTACCAGGCGGTTGCGCCGGGTGCCGGTATTGCGAAAGCGGGTTTGCCGGCATCCGATACATCGGTTGATCGTTTCATTCGTGCCGCGTTTTATGCCAACTATGCTGAAAAGCAGGCCGACCCCGACAAAGCGGTGCAAATGGTGGCGCACATCATGAATAATTTCGATCGGCCACGGGGCCTGACAATCGACCCGCCGGAAGTGGGTAGCGGCCATATGCAGTTTCAGGGGCAGGCCGTTGATGCGATACCAACGGAGTTCACCTCCTGGACCAGCATCACCGATCTTGAGCGGCGCTATCTGTTTCTACGCGATAGTGGCGGAATGAGTTACGTGCGTCTGGATTTAAAAAACCTGCAAGACAAGACGGATTTTATGTCGGTGCCCATGGCGCAACTGATGTCGCCCTTGCCAGACGCGACGGCGGTGTTCGCCTAAATCTGTTCGAACCGGTCGAATCGCCGTTCGGTAATGACTTCACTTGAGTCGACCTGATCGACCCGTGCCGGGGGCGGGCCCGTTAACAGCCACGACAACATCTGGTCGATGGCTTCGTGCGGCCCTTGCAGCAAGGCTTCAACCGAACCATCGGCATTGTTGCGTACCCAGCCGGCTATTTTCAGGAAATGTGCCTGACGTACGGTGGCGGCCCTGAAACCAACGCCTTGCACGCGGCCGGTCACCGTTACGCTCAGTGTTTCAACGTCGTCGAGTGAATGAAGTTTTTGCATAGCCGCTAGTATATATAATGCCTGCGCATTACAGTGCCTATCACGTATGTTGTTGGGGAAGCTAAATGTACGAGTCAAAGAACCAGCCCTTGTTGCCCGTACGGCATTTCACACGCCGCCTCTTATTGCACATTGGCTGCGCGATTCTGATTATGGCGGCGACGGTATTGGTTGGGGTTGTGGCAAATGTATGGCTCGAGGCAGTGAGTTGGCACGATGCATTATTGAATGCGGCACTGGCGATTGCGGGTATGGGGTTTTACTTGATGCCGGAAAGCGTTGGGGGCAAAGTGTTCTTCGCCGCTTATGGCTTGTTTGTGGGGCTGGTGTTCGTAACGACGCTTGGTATTATTCTGGCCCCGGTAGCGCATCGCCTTCTTCACAAGTTTCATTTGGATGACGATTAACTGAACTGTCGTTGCCGGCAAGGCTTTAACCATCTGGGCGACGATGTTACCCTGTAAAGAGATAACTGTAACGGTCCGACCGTTGCAGGTGTTCGAAACAAAACAAGGGGATGGGTAGTGAGTTGTCGCAAAAATGAGGGCGTCTTTGTCGTCCAGATGAAGGCTTTACTTTTTTGTGTGTTTTTTCTGGGTCTTTTTGCGCTGGCGCCAATGGCTGCGGCCCAGTCGGCCAGCGCTGCCGATGAGTCCGGTTCTGCAGAACAAGCGGCCCCTGCATCGTCTGAGCAGGCTTCGTCCTCATCGACCGACGCAACCCTCTCCTATGCGGTGCTTGCCGACTTGCTTGCAGACGAAAAGACACGCGATGCCCTGATCACACAGTTGCGACAATTGGCCGATGAGCAGCCGTCAGGCAAGGCTGACCCGGAGCAGGACTCGGCTCAGGACCAGGGCAACGGAGCGGCTCAAGGCGATACGGATGCTGCCGATACTGCTGAGGGTCAATCCATGGGCGGGGTGGCCGGTTCGCTTCAGGCATTTGCTGCCGATATGGCCGGCGATTTTGCTCAAACGGCAGACATGCTGCGCGGGCTCTTTGCCGGCGAGGGCATTCACGAGATGAGTGCCGAGCAATGGAAGTCACGTTGGCTCACGCTGGCGCTGATCATTGTCAGTACCCTGGTCGCTTTTGCTGTATTTCGCTTGGCGGCACTGGCGTTTTTCCGTCGCCTCGACGCATGGGTTGAGCGTAGCCAAGCCTCCAAGTCCAACAAACGCTCAGCGCAACTCGTGCCGCGTGTTGGCGCGGCTGCGGGTGCGCTGGCTATTGATACCGTAACCATTCTGCTGGCTGCTTTGGCAGGTTACGGGCTCTCGTTATTCATACAGGAAAAATGGCAGATTTCCACGTTATTGGGCTTGCTCTTCGTTAGCGCTTTCGTTGCAATTGAAATCGCCCGGTCGCTGTGCCGTGTGGTGTTTGCCGAAAGACACCCGAACTTGCGTCTGTGGCGCATGAGCGATACCCAGGCCGCATACTGGAGCGGGTGGCTGCAACGTATTATTCGCATTACCGGTTACGGCATGCTGGTGGCGGTGCCTGTTTTCCAGCAAATGTTAACGCAGTCCGTGGGTAGAATTGTCGGGCTGTTTATTATGCTTGGCGTTTATGTGTATGCGGTGCGCGTGATCTGGCGCAATCGGCATGATGTACGCGCACGAATCGAACGGTGCGCTGAGTCGGCTTCCAATGCGTTCTTTGCGACGCTGTATCGCATCGCGGGCCGGCTGTGGCATTGGCTGGGCCTGGCATACTTTACGGCTCTGTTAATTGCCACGCAGATCGATCAGCAAAATGCGTTGTCCTTCATTACGGAAGCAACGCTGCGCACGCTCGTGGTAGCCGGGGTTGCCACGCTGGTTGCGGCAACGCTTTCGTCGTTGCTGGCGCGCAAGATTACGCTGTCGGATGATGTTCGAAACCGTGTGCCCTTGCTTGAGTCTCGTCTTAACTCTTATGTGCCCAGCGCGATCCGCCTGCTGCGCGGTGTGATTCTGGTCATTGCCATTTTGTTGATTCTCGACGCATGGCGTGCTTTCAGCCTGACTGAGTGGTTGTATTCCGCGCAGGGTCGGGCTGCTATTGCCGGTATCGTGCATGTGGCGGTGATTCTGCTGTTTGCCATGGGCATCTGGACGGTTGTTGCCAGCATTATTGAAAGCAAGCTCAACGACGACCCGTCTACGGGTACGACCGAGCGTCAGAAAACATTGCTATTGCTTTTCCGAAGCGCGGCGTTGGCCGTGATCGTGACCATGACCGTGTTAATTGTGCTGTCGCAAATTGGCGTGGACATCGGTCCACTGATTGCCGGCGCCGGTGTCATTGGTTTGGCGGTTGGTTTTGGTGCGCAGAAGCTCGTGCAGGATATTATTACCGGGGTCTTCATCCAGCTTGAGAATGGCATGAACCACAACGATGTGGTTGAAGTGGCCGGGATTTTCGGCACGGTCGAAAAAATTACAGTGCGCACGGTGGGTATTCGCACGCTGGATGGCGGGTACCACTTGATTCCGTTTTCGGCCATCGACAAGGTATCGAATCACATGCGCGACTTTGGCTACCATTATGGCGAATACATTATTGCTTATGGTGCCGATGTCGACGAGGCGATCCAGCTATTGTATGAAGCGTTTGACGAGTTCATGCAGGATCCGGCACTGGCAGGTATGGTGCTCGACAAAATTGATATTCCTGGGGTGACCTCACTGCACGAGCGTGGCTACAACATCCGTGTGTTGATCAAGACCATTCCAGGTATGCAATGGGCGGTTCAGCGTGGCTTCAACCGGCTGGTACGCAAGCGTTTTGCCGAAGCAGGCATTGATCTGCCGTATCCGCAAACGGTATTGCATTTCGGCAAGCCGCAACCAGGCGATATTGATCCTCATACATTGGGCGGGCGATCGAGCGACGAGCAGCAAAAGTCGCAAAGTGCCGCAGCGGCCACCAAGCCGTTCAATCCTCAGACACAGGGTCCGGCCCCGTCGGGCCCGGATGTCGGTGGTGGGCCTGATAACTAATAGGGACGTAGGTCGCAAGCCCGCTTTGGGCTTGCGCGTACCTGTTGTTATTGCCCTTGTGAGTATTGCGAAAACACTTGTTCCTCTGTCAGCGTCGGTGTTTTGTTAGCAAACTCGTAGTGGTCGGGCTTGTGGTCAATAAATATCTGACTGCGCATTTCAAAGTGCGTGTCATCGTTGAAAAGGCCGGCGGAGAGAATGTACTCGTTGGCCGGAAGTAAATGGTAGAACAGATGGGTTCCGCAGGAAGGGCAGAAGCCTCTTTCAGCCCAGTCAGATGACCGATACGTGGCGGGCTTTTGCGTGCCGCTGAACGTGACGTTAGGGCCGCAATGTACGGCGAACATAGGACCGCTTGTCCAGCGTCTGCACATACTGCAGTGGCAGACATCGACTTTGTTTTGGTCGGCGGTGGAAATTTCAATTGCACCGCATAAACACAGACCTTTCATAAAAGCGTACTCCCTTGGTATGTTTCGCTACTAATGCCAATAGCTTAATCGGCATTTTTACATACAGGGCAAAAACTGATTGTTTGTGGTGTCGCGTGGGAGTTCACCAAAGCGTTCGCGATAGTAGGCCGAGAAACGGCCCAGATGGCCAAAACCGTGATCCAGCGCGACGCTGGTCACGTTTGCACCCGGACAGGTTTGCAGCTGCTCGCGCACCGCATCAAGCCGCATATTGCGTAGCAGTACCATGGGCGAAACACCGTAGTACTTGTGGCACAAGGCATTGAGCGACCGGGGGCTCAGGCCTGCGGCCAGCGCCAGGTCGACCAATGAAATGGGGGCGCACAATCGTTGCCGAATATATGTTTCCATGCGATCAAGCGGCGCTGCACTGCTTTTACAGGCCCCAGTTGGTGCGGGGGTGTAATGGGTTACCTGCGGCTTGGCGGTGTCGGCGGTTTGGTGTGTTAACAGGAACAGCGCAATAGTTTGTTCAAAGTGCGCCAGCCATAAGTTATTCAAGCTGCCGGCCCCGTTGGGAAGGTCGATAGCCTGTTGTACCAGTGAATGCCAGATCAAGTTCAGGCTGCCGTCAAGCTTGAATGCGGGCGAGGCAAAGCCGGTGATGGCGCGTGGCGTGGCAGTGGCAGCACGATTGAAATGACGGGCAATAAGGTGATGAGGCACCTTTAGAATCAGTTGTTCGCTGCCTTCCTGCCAGTGGATGCCCAAATCGTGTTGTGGTGATAGAACCGCTACATCGCCCTGGCCGAAGGCTTTTCGCCGCCCGCCGATTTCCACTTCAAACGAGCCGCGCAATGGCGTTTGTACCAGCGAAAATCCTTTGAACGGACTGGCCTTGACATTGACCTCAGCACCGTAGGTTAGCTTCATGACGCTGATGTCGTTCAATTTGCGCTGGAACAGCGTCGTGTTGACTTGGCCGTTACCGAGGGTAAGGTCGTGTTCGCTCAAGATGCTGCCTAGTTTCGTACGCACCTCAGACGGGGAGTCAGAGTGAAAAACAAGGTGATCGTTAAGCCTGGACAGGTCGAGATTTTCCAAGTGCTGCACGGGGTTGTTCCGGTGGTTTGAGAGGGCAGGAAAAAGTGGCGCCACTCTGCCACATCGGACACTTTAGACGTAAAACAATCTTTTTTGGTATCAGGGACTACCCGTGGTAACGCCACCGCCCCGGCATTGCGCCGGGGCAGCGTTGGCGAACCCCGTTACTTCATGGGGCATTGACCGGCAAACAGGTCGCTGTGGTTTTTCAGTACAGTCGTTACCAGCTTGTTGCGGATATTGCCCTGGTCGTCCTCTACGACCTGACGCATCTGGATGTCGTGGATGGGATATTGGTTGTTGTTGAATTTGAAGGCGCCACGGACGGAGTCGAATTTGGCGTCTTTCAAGGCTTTCTGGAAGGCTTCATGGTCCTCAATGTTGCCGTTAACCTGGCGAACGGCTCCGTCGATCAGCATGGCGGCGTCATAGCCTTGTGATGAGTACATGCTGGGCAGGCGGCCATATTCTTTCTGATAGGCCTCAACAAACTTCTTGTTGGCCTCGTTGGGCAGGTCGTGCGCCCATTGCGACGAGTTGTAGGTGCCGACCAGATCCTTGCCCAGGGCTGCAATATCCGCTACGTCGGCGGTGAAACCGGTTGTCAGCAGCGGCGTGTTTTTCTGTAGACCGGAGGCTTTGTACTGTTTGACGAAGTTAATGCCCATGCCGCCCGGCAGGAAGTAGAAAACGGCATCGGGTTTGGCATTTTTCAGGTTGGCGATCTCAGCCGAGTAATCGAGCTGGCCCATTTTGGTGTAGATCTCGTCGACCACTTCGCCGCTGTATTTGCGTTTGAAGCCCTGGAGGGTTTCACGCCCGCCCGGGTAGTTCGGGGCAATCATGGCCACGCGCTTGTATCCCTGTTCGTTGGCAAAGGCGCCCATGGCCATTGGCACGTCTTCGTTCTGCCATGAAACCACAAAGAAGTTGGGGTCGCACTTTTCACCGGCATAGTCGGCAGGACCCGTATTGGTACTGATGAATACGGTGTCGGATTGCAAGACAGTAGGCAGGATGGGGAGTACCACGCTGGAGAACACGGGGCCGGTGACAACATCGACGTTGTCGCGCTTGATGTAGCGCTCTACGGTTTGTCGTGCGGAAACAGGGTTGTTCTGGTCATCTGTTACCGTTACTTCCGCAGGTAGACCGCCCAGTTTGCCGTCGTTCATTTTAACGGCCAGCAGGAAGGCGTCCCGGATGTCCTGGCCCAGGCTGGCACCGGGGCCAGACAAAGTGGTTAAGAATCCAACTTTGATTTCGTCGGCTGCCTGGGCACCGGCAGCCGTTAGTAAAGCTGCGGAAAACACCATTGCACGAGCGATAGCTGATTTTTTCATGATTTTCCTTGCGCGTTAAGTGGTTAGAGCAGTTCAAGTCTAGGCAAAGCCTGTAAAGGGCAATATCCGCAATCGGCAGACGCAGGAGTGGCGCTATCCGTTTTTAGCAGTGCCATTTTCGGATTCTTTGTCTCGTTTTCCGGATAGCACCGCATAATCCAAGGCGATAGACTGAATTCAGTGAAAAATTGGGTTACAGCCCATTGGGGAAAACCATGAGTGAACGCGCTGCCGTTTTGGCTCTGCATTATCAGAACGAAGTGCTGCACCCGGACGGTAAAATCCGGGTGGGCGTGAACGATGAAAAAGTACGTGAACGAGTGATTGACGGAGCCAGTCGTTTGCTGACGTTTGCGCGCGAGCGGCAATGGCCGCTGGTGCATGTTCGTGTTGCTTTTCGCCCTGACTATGCCGACTGCCCCCGCAACACCCCGATTTTTCAGAAAACGATTGAGCTTGGGGCGGTCAAAGATGGCGAGTGGGGGGCCGAGTTCATGACGCCACTGCAACCGCTGAAAAATGAGCACGAGTTTTTGGTGACTCATCAACGTATCAGTTCGTTTGCCGGTACTTCTTTAGACAATATCTTGCGCATGCTTGATGTGCAGCACTTGATTGTTGGCGGCGTGGCCACTCATTCTGTAGTCGAGCACACTGTACGTGATGCGACAGACCGTGGTTACACGGTAACGATTGCCGCTGACGCCTGTGCGGCCGGATCATCTGAATTGCACGATGCGGCATTGCGCAGTTTGGCGCTGGTGGCGAAAGTGTGCCGTGTTGACGAACTGCCTGGTTAATTCCTAAACGCCCATGTAGCGTACCCACAGGCTGCGGTCGGCATCCAGTTCGGCCGATGTGCCTGTCCATACGATCTTCCCGCGCTCTAGAATCAGATGACGGTCGGCCAGGCCAACCAGTTTGTCGACATATTTATCAACAATCAGCGTTGTTTGTCCTTCATTTTTTAGCAAGCCCAGGCAGCGCCAGATTTCCTCGCGAATCAGGGGGGCAAGGCCTTCGGTGGCCTCGTCCAGAATCAGCAGTCTTGGGTTGGTGGACAGCGCCCGCCCGATTGCCAGCATTTGTTGCTCACCGCCTGATAGCTGCCCGCCCATGTTGCGGCTGCGTTCCGCCAGGCGCGGAAACAGTTCGTAAATGCGTTCCAGTGTCCATTGGCTTGCGGCGTTGTTGCGGTTGCCTGCGAAGGCAACAAGGTGTTCCCGCACAGTGAGGTTCGGGTAGCATTGGCGGCCTTCGGGAACAATGGCAATACCCAGTCGTGCAATGGCGTCCGGCGCCAGTGTGGTCAAGGATTTTCCCTCCCAGTAGATGTTGCCTTGCGTTGGCTTGAGCAACCCCACGATATTTTTCAGCGTTGTACTTTTACCCATCCCGTTGCGACCCAGCAGGCCGATCATTTCGCCTTCCTGAATCGTGAAGTCGATATCGAAAAGCACCTGGCTTGCGCCATAGCCGCCATGCATGTTTTCACAGGTCAGCAAATTTTTTTCAGCCATTTGCAACGGTCTCCGTGCCTAAATAAACCTCTTGAACCTTCGGATCGTTACGAATTTGTTCAACGGTGCCCGACGTGATGATCTTTCCGTAAACCAGTACTGAAATGCGGTCGGCCAATTGGAAAACAGCGTCCATGTCGTGTTCGATAAGCAGAATGGCCATGTTCTGACGCAAGCGCTTGATCAGCTCAATCACCCGCATTGATTCGTCGGGCCCCATACCTGCCATGGGCTCGTCCAGTAACAAGACCTTGGGATTGGCAGCCAGGGCCAGCGCGATGTCGAGTTGGCGTTGCGCACCGTGCGGGAGGCTGCCGGCCATATTGTTCAAGACTGCGTCACCTTCCAGGCCCACCTGGGCACCCAGTGCCTTGGCCTTTTCATTGAGTTCAGGTTCGTGGTCGCGTACCCCGATGATTTTGAAGTTGTTGCCTTCATGTGCCTGGACCGCAAGGCGCAGGTTGTCGAGCACACTCATGTCTTTAAACAGGTTGGTTACCTGAAAGCAACGCGACAAACCGGCTTTTACACGCTCGTGAGTCTTCAGCCGGGTTATGTCGCGCCCGTCGAGCGTGATATGGCCCGCATCAACAGGCAATACGCCGGAAATAAGATTGACCAGGGTACTTTTGCCGGCTCCGTTGGGGCCGATCAGCGCATGTACTTCGTTGGCGTTAACGGAAATGTCGACGTCATCGGTGGCGCGCAGGCTATGAAAGCTTTTAACCAGGCCGGTTGCGTTGAATAGGCTCATGCCTGCCTCCGGATAAGTTTGAGAAGCCGGTTGTTTTGCCACCCTTGGCCCGCGTTGCCGGATTCGCGGCTGAACAGTGCCCAAAGCCCATTGGGGGCGTACAGAATAATGATGATGACCAGCACGCCCATGGGCCAATGCCAGTATTCGGTCAGTTGCGGGAGAAACTCTTTCATCAGACCCCACAGCCCGGCACCCAGAATCGCACCCCATTTATAGCCCATGCCGCCCAGCGCAACCATGACCAGCAATTCCGCCGAGTGGGTCCAGTGGATGGTGCTTGGGCTGATGAAGCCGTTTTGCGTCATCATCATGGCACCGCCCAGGCCGGCCACGGCAGAGCCGATAACGAATGCCTGCAGTTGCAATTTGAAAGTGGGGTAGCCCAGCACCTGCATGCGTACGGGGTTGTCGCGAATGCCGATAACCGCTTTACCAAAGCGGGAGTCGACCAGGCGGTTGAAAAATGCGAATGTCAGAATGAACATGGCCAGTACCACGGCATAGAGCGTGTTGGTATCCATTGGGTCGAAACCCAGGCCGAACGTCAGTGGCGTTGACAATATATAGCCATCGTCGCCACCGTACTGGCGCAGCGACACGGCGATGTAGTAAATCATTTGGGCAAAGGCCAGCGTAATCATCAGGAAGTAGATGCCCCGGGTACGCAGCACGATCAGGCCGATCAGGGCCGCCCCGATGGCGGTAATGACGGTTGCACCTACCCAGAGTACCCATACCGACGTGATGCCCGCCTCGACCAGTGCCACCATGGCGTATGAGCCGATACCAATGAAACCAGCGTGACCCAAGGCGACCATCCCGCCGTATCCCAGCAGAAAATTCAGGCTGTTGACAATAATGATGGAGATCAGCAACCGCATGACAAAGCCGGTGTAGTAGTCCAGCCCCAGAAATCCGGAAAAGAATGGAAAGCTGGCCAGCAACAGAATGCCGATCCAGGGTAGCCATGCGATGGGTTTGTTATTACTGGGCATGGTTATCCTCGTGCGGGGAAAAGTCCGGATGGCTTGCAGCCAAGCACGACAATCATCAGGATATACATAAGAACGCTGGCTAGGGCCGGGCCCACATCGGCAGCAACAACCGGCGAGGCGATCCGGTCGATCAGGTCGGGAATAAAGGCGCGCCCCGCTGTATCGACAATCCCGACCAGCAAGGCGGCGATGAAGGCACCTCGAATCGATCCGATTCCGCCAATGACGATCACGACCATTGCCGGAATCAGGAATGAGTCACCCATGCCCACCTGTACAGCGGTGATTGGCCCGACCATGGCGCCGCCGATGCCGGCCAGGGCGGCGCCCAATATGAAAATGGTGCTGAATACGCGACGTACGGGAACACCCATGAGTTGGGTCATGGTGCGGTTCGAAGCGCCGGCGCGCACCAGCATGCCCAAACGCGTGTGTGTCATCATCAAATACAAGGCCAGGGCCGCCACAATGCCCACGCCGATAATCAACAGCCGGAAGGCCGGGTACTCAAGCCCGCCAAAGAGCGGTACTGAACCGCTAAGGGCGGGCGGTGTTGCGGCCATAATAGGCGCAGCGCCCCAGACATACTTGACGATATCGTTGCAAATCAGAATGACGCCGAACGTGGCAACCACCTGGTTCATGTGGTTGCGTGTGTAAAGCCGGCGGATCAGTGAGATCTCAAGAATCAGGCCCACCAGCATGGTCAGGGCAACGGCAATCAGTACCGACAGCGTGAATGAGTCGGTGATGCCATAGGACGTTGCGGCAAAGTAGGCGCCAAACATGAATAGCGACCCGTGGGCAAGATTCATGGTGTCCATCACGCCGAACACGATGGTCAGGCCGGCGGCCATCATGAACAAAATCAGCCCAAGGCCAATGCCGTTCATGAGTTGTTCAATAATGGATAAAGTGCTCATGTGTCGATGTGCTCATTTGGAATCGAACATTGTGGCTCGAAACAGCGAAGTCGCAAATGGGCCATTCTTGTTGAATTCCCCCATTGCCACTATCCGAAATAAGCAGGGGCCTTGCCGGGTTTGTCCGAATCATGCAAAAAACAGGGTAATTCCGGGTGAGTTGGTTTGCCTATGCCATAAGCGGACAACGCCTGCCAGTAACGGCTATTGCACGGTTTCGGGTCGTAATAAATTGATTTTTAAGAAATGACTCTTGAACCGTTCGGAGGACAGCATGAGCATTGGCAACGAAGAAATTGCGGGTCTGGTCCGTCCAGACAGCGTGCATAAGCGGGTTTATACCGACCCTGAAATTTTCAAGCTTGAAATGGATCGTATCTACGGACAGGCCTGGATTTATGTGGGTCATGAAAGCCAGGTAAAGAATCCAGGCGACTATATTACAAGCCGCATCGGCGACCAGGACGTCATCATGACGCGCGATAGCGATGGCAAGATCAATGTCTTGTATAACCGCTGTGCGCACAAAGGCGCCCAACTCGTCTCCCAGGGCAGCGGCAATGCCGGCAAGTTTCTTCGCTGCCCGTACCACGCGTGGGCCTATAAGCTCAGCGGTGAGCTGCTGGCTGTTCCGTTGCGTCGGGGCATGGAAGGCACTTCCTTCGACAAATCACATCCGGATTTTTCCATGCGTGCGTTGGCGCGGGTGGAGTCGTTCTGTGGCTTTGTGTTTGCCAGCCAGTCGGAGCAGGGTCCCGATCTGCTGACTTTCCTGGACGGCGCCGCGTCTTCGATTCAGAATCTGTGCGATCGTTCGCCGGTGGGCGAGGTTGAAGTTGTGGGTGGCGTTTTCCAGGTGCTGCAGCACTCCAACTGGAAAGTGTTCTATGAAAATCTGCACGACACCATGCACGCCCCCATTACACACGAGTCGTCGTTCATGGCAGCGCGTGACGAGGCCGAGCATTTGGGCGAAAAGCCTTTTGAGCTGTTGATTATGGATGGCAACGGCGAGCCCTACGAGTTTTGGGAAAAGCTTGAGTTGCGCGCCTACAAGAATGGCCATGGTTATATGGAAGCCATTTTTGATCCGGCAGCGGCAACGCGAGATCCAGTCTCGCGCGCCCATTTTGAATCGCTGGCCAAGGTGCATGGTGAAGACAAGGCGCGTGAAATTCTGGGTATGAACCGGCATAACACCGTGATTTACGGCAGCGGCTCACCCCATACCGTATTCCAGCAGTTCCGTGTGATTCGCCCCATTAGCGTTGATCGAACGCTTATTGAAATACAAACCTTTCGCTTGAAAGGCGCACCGGATGAGGTTTTTGATCGGGCCTTGACCTACACCAACATCATCAACTCCCCATCGTCCAACGTGATGCCAGACGATATTGAGGTGTACCGGCGTTGCCAAGACGGCAATATGACCCGCGGCGGCGATTGGGTCAGCCAGCATCGCTATGCCGGCACCGACAAAGAAACGCCGGAAGGCACGGTTTCTACAAACGGTACCAGTGAGTTGCCGATGCGTAACCAGTTTGCGGCCTGGAAACAGTACATGTTGTCGGGTGATTATGCCCAGTCACAGGAGAAATAAACATGCTGCTTGATCGTACTTTTGATTTTTCCGTTGAGCCCGTTGCCAGTGCCTCGCCGTCGCTGGAAACGTATCACAGCATTCAGCAGTATCTTTATCATGAGGCCCGCCTGCTCGACGATCGCAGGCTGGATGAATGGCTGGCGCTTTGGACGCCCGAGGGCAGATATTGGGTTCCGCGCAAACAAGACCAGGAAAGTCCGTTCGATCATGTGTCCCTGTTCTGGGAAGATGCGATGTTGCGTGAAGTGCGGGTGCGCCGGGTCAATCATGAACGCAATTGGTCACAACATCCGCCTACCTACGGCAGTCGCCTGGTTGGCAATGTCATGATCGACGGTACCGACGCCGAAGGCCATGTCATTGTGCGTTCCAGTTTGCAACTGACGGAGTATCGCCTGGAGGCGCGTCAATTAGGTGCAACGGTTTACCATAAGCTGGCCGCGACCGAATCAGGTGGTTGGGCCATACACCTGAAAAGAGTCAACCTTACAAATTGCGAAGGTGTGTTCGGTATGCTGGACATGCATATTTGAAGTTTGAGTTCGTTTGGCCATAAGGAGAGCGTGTTGGCGCAAGATCAAGCATCCCAATTAGCCCTGGCGGGGAAAGTTGCCATCGTGACCGGCGCCTCGCAAGGCATCGGCAGCGACATCGCCAAAGTACTCGCCAACGATGGTGCGCAAGTCGTACTTGTGGGTTTGGGTGCCGATGCCGGGCAAGCGGTGGCGCACAGTATTGGTGAACGTGCCTGTTTCATCGAGGCCGACGTAACGTCCGACGAAGCGATTGACCACTGTGTTGATTTTGTTGCAAACAAGTTCGGGCGCCTTGATATTCTGGTGAACAATGCCTGCAGTTATGCGGATCAGGGCCTGGCGTCGTCGCGTGATCAGTGGTTTCAAACCTTGAACGTAAATTTGATTTCCGCCGCCATCTTTACCCAGAAGGCAGTGCCACATATGGGCAAAGGCAGTGTTGTCGTGAACCTGGGCAGCACCGGTGGCAAGTTCGGTGCTGCCGGTCGCGCGATTTACCCGGCCTCCAAGGCGGCTATGCTGCAAATTACGCGCAACTTTGCGGTTGACCTGGCGCCCCAGGGGATTCGTGTGCTGTCGGTTTCCCCGGCCTGGACCTGGTCGCCTGCAACACAATCCATGAGTGCCGGCAACCGGGATCTGGCCGATGCCGTGGGGGCGCGTTTTCATCCTTTGGGCCGGGTCGGGCGCGGGGAAGAAATTGGTCACGTCGTTTCATTCCTGGCGACAGACAAGGCTTCGTGGATGACAGGCGTTGATGTTCCTGTTGATGGCGGGTTTTCCATGCTGGGGCCCGATCAGGGTGTTTCACCCAGAGAATGGTTTGCCCGATTGGGGCCCGAGGTTTTAAAGTCGTCTGACTAAATCCTGGCAAGAGCGGTTGTTACCGCCCTTGTGATATTTCACGTTCGTTTGGGTTTGCAGACGGGCTATCCGCTACCTTTCCCGCGAATCCCGGCGCCGACATCCCTGGAATGTGCCCGTCTGAAATGCAGGTGCGGCAACGTTCCATGAATGCCTCCACCACGTTGCGCAGTTTCTGGTCTTTCAACCAGGCCAGCCCCAGTTTCATGGGGCGGTGCTGGCCTTTCAAATTAACGCTTACCAGCCGCTTCCCGTCGAGCGATACATTGGTGCGGGGGCGTACATTGGCCAGCGAGTATCCCACCCCGTTGGCAACCAGCGAGCGCAGGACGTCGGGGCTGGTGGAGCGCGCGGCGATGGTCGGCGATACACCAGCCTCGCGGAACAACGATAAAAAATATTCCCGGCTAAGCGGCAAATCGAGCAGGATCATGGGGCGCTTGGCCAACGCCTTGAGCGAGGTGATGCGGTTTTGCGCCAGCACATCGGACTCGCTGACGATGACGAAGGGGGGCAACGAGGCCAGTGCTTCAAACTCAATATCACTTTCAGCCACGTTTAAGTCGTAGGTGATGGCAACGTCGATCTGGGCGTTGCGTAGCCGTTCTATGAGGCCTTCGTGATGATCCTCGATTTGCAGTACTTCGGCGCCTGGGTGGGCGCGGGCAAAGCCCTGGCACAACTCGGGGGCAATCATGGCGGCCAGTGGTGTAAAACACCCTACGCGTAATGGCCCGCGCACTAAATGCTGGGTGTTGTTGGCAATATCGTAGAGGCTGAGTGCCTGATCAAGCGTCAGGCGAATTTGCTTCAGTACTTCCACGCCGGCTGGTGTAAGCGATAGGCCTTGTGCATGGCGGCGTATAAACAGCGTGACGGATAGCTCGGTTTCAACCTGAGTAATGGCCGCCGAAATGGACGATGGCGAAATGTGGATATGCTCGGCTGCTTTGGCAACGCTTCCGAACTCGCCGGCGGCCAAACAATATTCCAGTTGTCGGAAAGTGAGTCGGGTGAGCATGGGGTTTAGGCAGGCAAATGCTTTCTAAAAATTGTTTTAGTTGCCTTGTTTGCCACCAAGGCGCGAATATCACGAAACAATGATGCGCATACAGCGCAATTCATTCTATCACGCGTCATTTCGTGCAAAAAAGCGCTCACACCCCCTCAAAACTGCTGTGGAAGGGCGGTGAGCGCTGAACGGGCAGCTTGACGGTGCCGGCCGGTTTCGGGGCCTGTAACCGATGTTCTTACTAACTATGTCTTAGTAGCTTGTCCACTCGCCGTTTTTAACGGTGCGCACTTCGATGTCGACCGGGATTTCGGTTTGCCCGTTGTCATCGAAAGTGGTGGTGCCCAGTGCGCCGTCGTAGCTGATGCTGCGGATGGTTTCGGCGATGGCTTTTTTGTTTTTGGGTCCGGCTTGCTTGATCGCTTCCAGCAGAATGCCGGTTGCGTCGTAGGCATACTTGGTATAGGGGCTTTGGGCTTCTTTGTAGCCTTTCGCCTTATAGGCGTCCTCCATGGCTTTGAGCTTCGGATTGCTTTGCGCCTCGGGTACGCCGACCACGACACCATTGGCCGCTTCTCCGGCGATTTCGATGAGTTCAGGGTCGTGAATGCCGCTGATGCCCAGCATCGGTTGTTCCATGCCCAATTCAGCCATTTGCTTGCGCACAATGCCGGCTTCTGTAATGACGCCGCCAAAGTACACCGCGTCGGGGTTCAGCGATTTGACCTTGGTCAGGATGGCGCGGAAATCGGTGGTGCCCACAGGGAAGCTTTCGCGTGCGATAACTTCACCACCCGCTTCTTCGAAGAACGTGCCGAACCATTTCCGGTTAGCCGCGCCGTAGTCGCTGGTGTCGGCAATGATGGCAATCTTTTTGGCGCCCAGGTCTTTGGCAGCCCAGTCGGCCAGGGGTTTGTTTTCATTCACCAGCGTGGGTGTGACACGGGTTGTATTGGGCAGATTCTGCTCGGTAATTTTCGGGCTGATGGCGCCCCAAACGATGAAAGGCATTTGCGAGCGGTTGAAAACAGGCAGGGTTGCCAGGGCAACCGGGCTGTTCCAGTGGCCTGTTGCAGCAACCACATCGCGATCGTTAACGAGTTTCAATGCGGCTGAAACGCCTGCTTGCGGATCGGAAGCATCGTCGAGCACGACGCCTTCCACTTTAAAGGGTACGCCTTCGGTTTCATTCCATTCATCGATGGCCAGCAGGAAGCCGTTCTTGGCACCCAGCCCTTGCTGGGCGTTACCGCCGCTCATGGGGCCGATGAAGCCGAGTTTGATGGTTTCTTGTGCTTGTGCGACGCCGGCACCCAGGAATGTGGAGCATGCCACAACGAGTGCACCTAGAAGGTGGCGTCGTCGCGATGCAGATGTTTTTGTAAGAGTTGAAAATGCGTTCATTGTCAATCCTCTGAAGTGTCATTGGTGGGATCGGCGAAGGAGTCAACCATCACTCGACTGAAAATGCATCATACCGAGGGTGGGCACGATGCTGGTTCGCGTTTTCCGACGTAGACAATTGAAAAAAGCGAATCAGCGACGGCTTGTTTTTAGGTTTAATAGACCCCTTGCAAATCGTTCCATTGGAACTTTCAGGAGTCAATAGTATGCAGGACGTCTTGTTCCAGCAGCTTATCAACTGGTTGACCTTGGGTTGCATATACAGCTTATTGGCATTGGGCTTTAGTCTGTTGTTTGGTGTATTGCAGGTCATCCATTTTTCTCACGGCGATGTGGCGCTGGTTGCGCCTTTTGTTGCCTTGGCAGCTGTTCAAATTGTGGCTGCCAGCCTGGGGGCAGATGTCTCATGGCTGGTTTTGGGTGCGGCGTGCCTGATCGCGATTGTGGCGGTGGGTTGGCTGGGCGTGGGGCTCGACAAGCTGGTTATCAGCCGCTTTCGCGATTCGCCCGCCATGATGCCGCTGGTGGCGACGGTGGCGCTTGGTATTGTTTTGCGCGAATTGATTCGTCACGTGTATCCGGAAGGGAGCAATCCGCATGCTTTTCCTGCGGTGGCTCAGGGCAGCATCACCACCCCGTTTGGCGCAATTCCCATGATCAGCGTGGTCTCGGTTCTGGTGTCGGTGGTCCTGGTAGCGGCACTTCTGTATGTGTTGCACCGGACACCGGCCGGCATGCGTTTGCGCGCGGTATCCCAGGATCGTGAAACGGCCCGACTGTTCGCGATTGCCAGTGGCCCTGTGTTTCGGCGCGCCTTTTTCATTGCCTCGGCCATTGGCGCCGTGGGCGGTATTTTCATGGCCAGCTATGCGGGCGTGGTGCGATTCGATTTCGGCATTCAGGCCGGTCTTATCGGCTTTTCGGCCGCGGTGGTGGGTGGTTTGGGCCGGTTGGGCGGCGCCATTATCGGTGCATTGCTTATTGCCGCTATTGAAACCATTGTGCAAGGCTACGTTCCCAACGGTACTTCTTACCGTCTGGTGTTCGTTTTTGCATTGGTTATTTTGGTACTGGTGTTTCGTCCGGCGGGGCTGTTCGGATCCCAGAAAATGGAGAAGGTCTGATGCAAAAGAGTCAAGTAACGCATTCAACAGACCCGGTTGTCGCACAGGCGGCCCCCAGCGGGTTGGTCGATTTGCTGATTGTGCTGGCGCTTACATTGGGTGCCACGGCGTTTTTGTGGGTGTTCCTGGCGGTTGAAAGTTGGGTTGCGGTGCTGGGTTTGCTGGCGCTGTTCGCCATTGCCCTGATCGCCGTCCAGCGTCGCCCGTTGTTTGAAGAGCGGCTGGTTGAGGCCTTTCGTCGCAAGCGCAGCGTGGCCACGGTACTGGGCATTTTTCTGGCGGTTCTGTTTCCCTGGTTATTGGGTGGCGACACCTATGCGTTGCACTTGCTGATTATCGGCAATCTGTACGCGGTGTTGGCGTTAGCCCTGAACTTTCAGCTGGGCAGCGCGAATATCCCCAACTTTGCGACCGGGGCGTCTTACGGCATTGGGGCCTATGCCTCGGCACTGCTGGCCATTCATTTCGGTGTGAGTTTCTGGGTTGGGTTGCTGGTGGCGGCTGTTGTTGCCACCACGTTTGGCTATCTGCTGGGCTTGCCCTCGATGCGCACCCGCGACAGCTACCAGGCCTTGGTCACAATCGCGTTCGGGATTGTGGTGCACCAGTTGTTGATGAATCTTGAATGGACTGGCGGGGCCAATGGTCTGGTGGGGATTCCGCCGCCTACTTTGTTCGGGCATTCCTTCAATGATCCTATTGAGCTGTTTGGGCATAGCTTGCCGGGCCAGGGTAACTTCTATTATGTGTCGGTCGCGCTGGTGGGGCTGGCGATTTTGTCGGCCAAGCGTTTGCATAGTTCCCGAATCGGCCTGGCATGGAACGCACTGCGCGATGACGAAATTGCGGCGCGTGCCTGCGGTATCAACGTTACCTGGTACAAGGTGCAGGCGTTTGCGGTTGATGCATTCCTGGCCGGTTTTGCAGGCACGGTTTATGCGTTCTACGTGAGCTTCATTTCGCCCGACAACTTCACCTTCCTGGTCTCGGTCACCATCATGACCATGGTGATTGCCGGTGGCATGGACAATATTCTGGGTGTGATCGTGGGCGCCTTGCTGCTGACCATGTTGCCCGAGAAGCTCCGTGCGTTTTCCGACTACCGGATTCTGTTCTACGGCCTGGTTGTCATTCTGTTCCTGGTTATCCGTCCGCGCGGCATTTTCCCTCAGCGAGTACGTAATCATGAGCATTGATACACAAGTGAAAGCCCCCGAATCCAATACGCCCGAGTCACTGGTGCTTGAAGGTCGTGGCCTGACCATGCGTTTTGGCGGCCTGGTTGCGGTTGAGTCCGTTGATATCACTTTGAAGCGCGGTGAGGTGTTGGCCATTATCGGCCCCAATGGCGCCGGCAAGACAACTTTGTTGAACCTGATTACCGGGATTTATACGCCGACAGAAGGTGATGTTTTCCTGGAAGGGCAGCGGTTGAACGGTATCGCGGCGCATAAGATTGCCGAGGCCGGCATTGCCCGTACATTCCAGACAAGCCGATTGTTTGGCAGCCTGAGTGTGCTGGACAACGTCATTATCGGCATGCATACCCGAACTCGATGCGGGGTGCTGACGGCGCTGTTGTTACCGGGGCGTGCCAACGCGGAAATGCGTCGCGCCGCGGAGCGAGCCGGTGAGTTGTTGAAGCGGGTGTCCCCCGATTTGTATGAGCGTCGAAATCAACTGGCAAGCAGTTTGCCGCAGGCTGATCGGCGTCGCCTGGAAATTGCCCGAGCCTTGGCCACGGAACCTAAAGTGGTGTTGCTCGATGAGCCTTCCAGCGGGATGGATGATCGTGACACCGCCGCGTTAATCGAAGATATACGGCGTCTTCAGCAAGAGAATCCGACACTCAGTTTCATCATTATTGAGCACGACATGCGTTTGGTCGCGGCGTTGCCGCACCGGGTCATGGTATTGGATTACGGCCGCAAAATTGGTGATGACCGTTTCGAAGTGGTACGCCAGTTGCCACGTGTTCAAGAAGCTTATTTGGGTAGAAAGGCCAGCCATGCTTGAGCTTGATGCAATTAGTACGCGCTATGGCGTTGTCAACATTCTGAACAAAGTCAGTTTAAAGGTGGATGCAGGCAGTGTTGTTTGCCTGTTGGGCCCCAACGGTGCCGGCAAAACCACGACCTTCAAGGCAATTGCAGGTTTGCTGCGGCCCTACGAGGGCGGGATCACCATTTGCGACCGCAAACTGGCTGATATCAAAACGGAAGACCTGGCGGGGCTGGGCGTGGGCTTTGTGCCGGAAGGCCGGCGCCTTTTTTCGGAAATCAGCGTGCGCGAGAACCTGCAAATTGGTTACGACGCCTTGAAACCGAAGGATTCGTTCAAACAAGCGCTTGAGCGCGTGGTTGAGCTCTTTCCTCGTGTGGGCGAACGGCTTTCCCAGGACGCCGGCACCTTGTCCGGAGGCGAGCAGGCCATGGTGGCGCTGGGCCGGGTGCTGATCGGCGACCCGAAAATGGTCGTTATGGACGAGCCTACGCTGGGCTTGTCGCCCAAGCTGATTGAAGAGTATTTCATGACGGTTGAGCGCATTCACAAAGAAGGCATCACGGTGCTGCTGATTGAGCAGAACGCCGAGGCGGCTTTGTCGATTGCGCATAGCGGCTATTTGCTGCTGAAAGGGCAGATCGTGGCGTCGGGGTCGGCCCAAGAGTTGTTGAGCAACGACGTGATCAAGCATTTGTATTTGTAGTTTTGTACTGCGTTTGTATATACCTCTGTAGAAAGAAGGAACAGCCATGACGGTAGAGAAAAGATCGATTGACACGCTGGTTGTGGGTGCCGGCCAGGCAGGGATCGCCATGAGTGAACACCTTTCCGCGCAGGGCGTGCCGCATGTGGTGCTGGAGCGCAATCGAATTGCCGAGCAATGGCGTACTGGGCGCTGGGATTCGCTGGTTGCGAACGGACCGGCCTGGCACGACCGTTTTCCGGGGCTGGAGTTTGAGCATTTCGATCCCGATGGCTTTCCCGGAAAGGATCAGATTGCTGACTATTTCGAAGCCTATGCCAGGAAATTCAACGCTCCGATTCACGCGGGCGTTGAAGTGAAGCAGGTCGTGCGTAATCAGGGTCACCCCGGATTTACAGTTGAGACATCGGAAGGTGTTTACGAGGTGCAGCGTGTGGTGGCGGCAACGGGTCCGTTTCAGCGGCCCGTTATCCCCCCTATTGCGCCCAAAGACGATCAACTGACGCAAATTCATTCCGCCCATTACCGCAATCCCGAACAGTTGCCTGAAGGGGCTATTCTGGTGGTGGGTGCGGGCTCATCGGGTGTGCAGATTGCCGACGAGTTGAATCGTGCAGGGCGCAAAGTGTTTTTGTCGGTCGGGCCTCACGACCGCCCGCCGCGTGCTTATCGCAATCGCGACTTCGTTTGGTGGCTGGGTGTGCTGGGTCAATGGGACCAGGAAATCGCCACGCCGGGCAAGGAGCACGTAACGATTGCCGTAACCGGTGCGCGTGGCGGTTATACGATTAACTTTCGTGAGTTGGCGCACCAGGGCATCAAACTGGTCGGTTTGACCAACACATTCGAGAACGGCAAAGTCACGTTCAAATCCGATCTTGTGCAGAACCTGAATAATGGCGATGCAAACTATCTGGCGCTGCTCGATGCCGCCGATGCGTACATCGAGTGTAACGGCCTCGATCTGCCGGAAGAGCCCGAGGCGCGTAAAGTCATTGCCGACCCGGCGTGCGTAACCAACCCCATTCTCGAGCTGGATCTGGCTGAGGCGGGCGTTACCAGCATTATCTGGGCGACCGGGTACACGGTGGAACACCCCTGGCTGCAGGTCGATGCGTTCGATGAACGGGGCAAGCCCAAGCACCAGCGCGGTATATCGGCTGAACCGGGGGTCTATTTCGTGGGCTTGCCGTGGTTGTCGCGCCGGGGCTCATCGTTCATCTGGGGCGTATGGCACGACGCCAGGCATATTGCCGATCATATCGCCACGCGGCGCAAGTATGAAGCCTATCGCGACGCCTCGCAGCGCGAACGGGATACTGAAAACGCGTAATGCGCGTGCAGTGCGGTTTTATTTTTGTTTATAGCGTGAGAAGATAACAGGAGGGCGTGATGCCGACTCATACGCGCATTCGGATGTTCAACACCAAGGATACGTATCCTAACCAAACTTTGGATAATGATCTGTGCCAGGCCGTGCGTGCCGGTAATACCGTGTATGTTCGCGGTCAGGTCGGAACCGACTTCGATGGCAAACTGGTGGGGCTCGGTGATCCGCGCGCCCAGGCCGAACAGGCCATGATGAATGTGAAGCAGCTGCTCAAGGAGGCCGGCAGCGACATGACGCATATCGTTAAAACCACCACTTACCTGACCGATCCGCGTTTTCGCGAACCGGTTTATCAGGAGGTCGGCAAATGGTTGAAAGGGGTGTTCCCCATTTCAACCGGTTTGGTAGTAAGCGCGTTGGGTCAGCCTGAATGGCTGATGGAAATCGATGTCATTGCCGTTATCCCCGACGATTGGAAACCCGAGCAGGCGTAGAAAAGGAATCAATCATGACATTCTCGATTGTGGGTCGTTGCGAGAAAACCGGCCAGTTTGGTATTGCCATCAGTTCGTCCAGTATTGCCGTGGGCGCGCGTTGCCCTTGGGCACGGGCTGGGATAGGTGCTGTGTCGTCCCAGAATGTCACGTTGCCTTCGTTGGGTAACCAGATTCTTGATCTTCTGGCTTCAAAACAGCTTTCAGCCCAGGCCGCCTTGAATGCGGCGTTGGAGTCGGACGAATGGCGCGAGTATCGCCAGGTTACCGCAGTCGACAGCCAGGGCCGTACTGCGTTTTTCAGCGGCAAGGAAGCACTGGGGCTTTATAACGCCGTAGCGGGTCAGCAATGCGTGGCGGCGGGAAACCTGTTGTCGGATCAATCGGTCATTGCCGCGATGGTGCCGGCATTTGAGAATACCTCAGGAGAATTGGCCGATCGTTTGCTGGCGGCGATGCAGGCCGCCATGGATGCGGGCGGGGAAGCCGGGCCCGTGCATTCGGCCGCCCTGAAAATGGTAGGTAACGTTCCGTGGCCCATTGCCGACTTGCGTGTCGACTGGGCCGATGAAGACCCAATTGGTCAATTGCAAGGTTTATGGAAAGCTTACCAGCCGCAGATGCAAGACTATTTATCGCGAGCGCTTAACCCAACCGTCGCGCCCAGTTATGGGGTTCCGGGTGATGAATAATTTGTCCAGCCGCGCACTGCTTGAGCAACTGATCGGCTTTCCCACGGTAAGCCGTGACCCCAACGTTGAACTGATTCGGTTTATTCAGGACTATCTGTCCGGGCTGGGCGTCGACAGTGAGCTGTTCTACAACGCCCAGCGCACGAAAGCCAATTTATTTGCGACATTGGGTCCACAGGACACAGGGGGTGTTGCGCTGTCGGGCCATACCGACGTGGTGCCCGTCGATGGTCAGAACTGGACGGTTGCTCCCTTCAATCTTTCAGAAAAAGAAGGGCGTTTGTATGGCCGGGGCACGGCCGACATGAAAGGGTTCATTGCCTGCGTGCTGGCCGCGGTGCCTTTGTTTCTGGCCAAGCCGCTGAGAAAGCCAATACACCTGGTCTTTTCTTATGATGAAGAAGTGGGGTGCCTGGGTGTACGCCCCATGCTGGCCGAATTGGAAAAGCGCAACAACAAACCGCAGTTATGTTTAATTGGCGAGCCTACCGCCATGCAGCCGGTACTGGGCCATAAAGGCAAGCTGGCGATGCGTTGCACTGTGAAGGGGGCTGCGTGTCATTCCGCCTACGCGCCGCAGGGCGTCAACGCGATTGAGTATGCCGCCAGGCTCATCGGGAAATTGGGTGACATCGGCCAGGAACTGGCTCGCCCCGAGCTTCATGATCATCGTTTCGACCCGCCTTACTCAACCGTACAGACTGGCGTTATTAAAGGCGGACGGGCATTGAATATCGTGCCGGCCGAATGCGAGTTTGATTTTGAAATTCGCGCTATTCCCGGATTCGATGCCGCTGTTGTGCCAGACCAGTTGAAAACCTACGCTCACGAGACCTTGCTACCTAAAATGCGTGCGGTCAGCGAGCAAAGCGACATTCAGTTTGACCATTTAAGCGATTATCCCGGTCTGGCGACACCACCCGAAAGCGAGGTGGCGCAGTTGGTGGCTGCGCTGACTGGTTCCACCCAGTTCAGTACGGTGGCCTTCGGTACCGAAGGCGGCTTGTTCAACCAGGCCGGTATTCCGACCGTTATTTGTGGCCCGGGCAGCATAGACCAGGCTCATAAACCCGATGAGTTTGTAAGCCTGGAGCAACTGATTGCTTGTGATGCCATGCTGGCGCGTTTGGCTGTTGTTCTTCAGAGCGATTTACCGGGTTAGCACGCCGTCTTTGTCGTAATCGTAACGGTCGAAGTCGCGGCTCACCTGAGCCATAAACTCTTCCTCGGTGAGAGCACCGTCTTTGTTAACGTCGACGATGTCAAACTGTTCAGTCGTGAGCACGTTTGCCGTTTCGTTCCGTGTCAGGCGCTTGTCGCCGTTGGCGTCCATTTTCCGATATGAATCACGCATGAATTGCTCGTATTCCGCCTTGCTGACACCGCCGCTACCGTCACGGTCGAGTTGGGCGAAATGTTCGGGTGTGAGGCCGCCTTGCTGATTCTGGTTTTGAGCCATCGCGGGCCCGACACTGGCAAGGCCTGCCAGGGCGAACAGAACGGATTTGATTGCCAGCTTTTTCATTATTTGCACCCCGCTTGATTTCCAATGTAGCCGCCTGCACCGATACCCGCTGCGGTTGCAATCGTGTTGCCGCGACCGCCGCCTATTGTGCTTCCAAGCAGACCCCCGATAATTGCGCCGCCCACGGTGCCGGCAATGCAATTGAATTCTGAGTTTCCGCCTCCCCCGGCTTGCGAGGGGCTTTGGCAGGCGGTAAGTGCACCCAGGCTAAGCAGGGCGATTGCCAACGTTGTTTTGCTCATAATGGTTCTCTCATTTGACCGGTAAACGGCTGGATTATGTCATGATCCCACGCTGTTGTGAATTGGTTATAGCGCGGATCAGATGAGGCTTTCAACAACGTTAAACAAGGGGTTTTGCCTAGGTTGGAAGTGATTCAAACAGTGTTAAGGTGAATCGGCTAAGCATGTTTAGTTTTATACATGCATGCTGCGTCGCTTTGCTTCCCTCAATACTCAAGCCGGAGACCTCACAATGAAACGATTTGCCATTGCCTGCCTGGGCGCTGCCTTATGTTTTGGCTCGGTTGCACATGCCGACCACCACAAGGCCAAAGCCGACGCGCAAGGAGAAACGGTGTTTTTGAATTACACACAGGCTGAGCTCGATAAGAACTACAACCAGGGCGAGTGGGCACCGAATATTCGCCAGATTCTCCAGCGTTATGGTGAGCGCAGTGAAACGACGCGTGGGCGTTTAGGCGAACCGGAAACTTTCTCGTACGGTGATAGCGAAGTTGAAACATTCGATTTATTCCGTGCCGAGAATGAGAAGGCGCCTTTGCATGTGTTCATTCACGGTGGCGCCTGGCGAGCCGGCAAGGCGGCGGGGTATCACTTTCCGGCTGAAATGTTTGTTGATAACGGTATTAGCTATGCCGCACTGGATTTCGGTTATGTGCAGGACATCGGTCTTGACGGCATGACGGAGCAACTGCGCAAGTCTATTGCCTGGATCTACAAGAACGCCGATAAACTGGGTATCGATAAAGACCGTATTTATATTTCCGGCCATTCCTCGGGCGGTCACTTGGGCGGTGTCCTGCTGGTAACTGATTGGTCGCAGTACGACGTGCCGCAAGACGTCATCAAGGGGGCCACGCTTATTTCGGGCATGTATGATTTGAAACCGGTGCGTTTGTCGGCGCGGTCGTCCTACGTGCCGTTCACCGACGAGCTTGAAAGTGCGATGAGCATTCAGCGCCAGTTAGGCAAGATCAACACCCCGGTTATCCTGGCGTACGGCGGGCTTGAAACCGACGAGTTCAAGCGCCAGACGCAAGATTTCGCCAAAGCTATGAAAGAGGCGGGCAAGCCTGTGGAGCTCATTTTTGCCGAGCACTACAATCACTTCGAGATTATGGATGACTTTGGTAACCCATACGGACTGGTTTCCGCCGCTGCGTTGAAGCAGGCGGGGGCAAAATAAAATGAAAGCCGGCTGCATTGGCCGGCTTTTTGTCTGTGCGGATCAGGACTTCGAATCTTAAAGTAACGATTTCACCAGTCCGCCGTCCACCGTTATATTCTGGCCGGTTATGTAGCTTGCATGTATCGAACACATGAAGGCGCAGACCGGTCCGAAGTCTTCAGCTAGCCCAAGACGTTTCATGGGCACTGATTCGGCCATGCGCTGTTTGGCTTCATCTTCCGAGATATGTTCACGTTCCGACTGCGCTTTATATACACGTTCCAATGCGCCGGTATCCATTAAGCCGGGCAGGATATTGTTCACGGTAATGCCCAAGGGCGCCACTTCGTGGGCCAGGCTGGCCATGGCGCCTGTCAGGCCGGCACGTACGCCGGTTGCCAGCCCCATGTTGGGATAAGGTTCACGCACGGTGAACGAGGTGATATTCACGATTCGCCCGAATCCGGCCTGTTTCATGTTGGGCAGTGCCATGACGGTGAAGTCAAGGGCGGCCAGCATATTGGTTTCCAGCGCTTTTTGCCAGGTTTCCTGCGAATGCGCTTCCACTGGTCCGGGTGGCGGGCCGCCGGCGTTGGTGACCAGGATGTCGATGCGGCCCAATTGTTCACGCGTGGCGTTGAAAATACCGAGTCGCTTATCCGGGCTGGCGATGTCGCCCGGCACGGCAATGGCGCTGCCGCCCAATTGGTTTGCGGCCTCTTGCGCACGGGTGGCGTCTCGGCCATTGATTGCCACGTGCACCCCCGCTTCGGCCAGCGCCTTTGCGCAGGCCAAGCCAAGGCCTTGTGAGCCACCGAGCACCAATGCGCTTTTGCCTGAAATACCTAAATCCATATGCGTGTCCAATATATCAATGAGTTAGTGATTCAATATGAGAGACGCGTTTGAGTACGCGTTTGATTGTTCCGGTTTACATCAGCGACGGCAACCAAAGAATAATTTCGGGCACGAGCGCGAGCACGACGATCACGAGCAGGTAAAGCAGAATAACAGGAACCGAGGCGCGATAAAGCTCCTGAATAGTCGTGCCTTTCGAGGCGCCTTGCAAAGCAAACAGCGTGTAACCGAAAGGCGGCGTGACATTACCGATTGATACATTCACCAGGAAAATAGCCCAAAACCACAAAGGGTCGAATCCCAGGGCGGCAATAATGGGTTTGTACAGCGGTACCAGCAGGATCATCACGGCGATTTGATCAATGAACATGCAAAGAACAAATCCCAGTGCCATGAGCATGATAAACATGAGTACCGGGTGCCACTGCAAGCCGGTGACGGCATTGACCAGATTGGTTGTGACGCCACTCATATTCAGGATCTGGCTGAATGACACGGAGCACACCATAATGATCATGATCATGCTGGTCGTCCAGGCAGTGGAGCGCAGCGCCCTGAGTAAGAGCCGTAGGCGCTCCTGGGGGCTTAAACTGGCCGATTCGATGACGGCGGGCGCCATGCCCCGCTTCTGGTCACTGGGGCGACGGTGCCGGCTTTTTGTCTGAGTTCATTTCGTCTACAGCTTTAACAATTGCGTCAAGCGCATTATTTTCCAGAATGAGCCCCGAGTGATTAACGCCTGGGAGCAGCGTTACCGGGATGTCTGCATTGCCATTCTGGAACACCTGTTTGAAGCGGTCGGTGTGAAAGGCCTCGTCATTCGTACCCGCCATGACACGCATGGGCTGTTTTACGGCTTGAATCGTGGCCTGGTAATCTGCTTGCGGCCGATAGTTCTGGGCCAGATTGAAAGAGTATTCCCGGGTTAAATATTCAGGTGCGTTTTCGGGAAGCGCAAACCGCATGACCGTAAGGTGATTGAGCGCATCAATACCCAGGCGGTTTAGCAGCACAAGGGCAATGTATCTGGGTAAGCCTATTTCGACCCAGCCGCCACTGCCGGGGCGCTGCGTGGGCGAATCCTGGCTGATAAAAGGCGACAATAAAAGGTAGTTGTTGAACAAGACCTGGTGCGGGCTGCCCGCTAGGCGCAAGGCAAAGCCGCCGCCGGAGGAAAAGCCGATTAATGTCGACGGCGCTGTTGGGTCGACCGCATGCATGAAGTCTTCCAGGTCGTTTTCCAACTGGCCAATATACGCAATGTTGCCTTTGGGGCTCGGCGTTCCGTGTCCGCGTATATCCAGCGCATAGGCGGTGTAGTTTGCGTCGCTTAGCGCTTGCGCCAGGGGGTACATGCTCTCGCTGCTTGCACCCGAACCGTGAAGGAGCACCACACTGCCTTTGGCGGGCTCGCCGTTGGCAGCATAACGTCGGTACGTCAGGCGGCTCCCATCACGCGCGACAAATTGCTCTTTTTCCCTGTCAGTGCGAATTTCTTCGAAAGGTTGGGTAATGCGCTTCATGGGAGGCGGATCTTTGGGCGCCCCAAAAACAATTGCCAGTGCCAATACTGCCGCTAATACAAGGAGGGTGATAGCGGCGCTTTGAATAACGTATTTCATTTTCGAGCCTCATGCGTGCTTTACACCATTAGCGTACAACAGTGACTTTATTGACCGATACGCTTAAGAAAACAGTCTGGCTAAACAACTTTCGTGTTTTCTGCGAAAATCAGGCCATTGATTATTTGGACGATACGATTTCTACAGGAGACCGCATGCTATTCCCCACCACTATTGTTGGCAGTTATCCGCAGCCCGACTGGCTGATTGATCGCGAAAAACTGGCCGGCCGTTTTCCGCCGCGCGTTCGTGCGAAAGAGCTTTGGCGTATTCCCGAGGCTTATCTGCACGAAGCAATGGAAGACGCGACTATTGTTGCGATCCGGGCCCAGGAGCGCGCCGGGCTGGATATTATTACCGATGGCGAGATTCGTCGTGAAAGCTATTCGAACCGAATCGCCACTGCGCTGGACGGTATCGACATCGATAACCCCGGTACTGCGCTTGACCGTTCAGGTCATCCGAATCCCGTGCCCCGCATTGTGGGCAAGATCCGCCGTATCAAGCCAATCGAAGTCGAAGATTTGCTGTTTCTTAAGAAAAACACCGATCGCAAAGTGAAAATTACGGTGCCAGGTCCGTTCACGATGCTTCAGCAGGCGCAAAATGATTTCTACGCGTCCGAGAAGGAAGCGGCCATGGATTACGCGGCTGCGTTGAATGAGGAAATCAAGGATTTGTTCGCCAATGGGGCGGATATTGTTCAGGTTGACGAGCCCTACATGCAGGCGCGCCCTGAAAAGGCCCGCGAATACGGTGTTGACGCGCTGAATCGCGCCTTGGAAGGTGTACAGGGTCAAACGGCCGTACATATTTGTTTTGGCTATGCTGCGGTGATTCATGCGCGCCCCAGTGGCTATGATTTCCTGCCGGAATTAAACCAGTGCTCCTGCAACCAGGTCTCCGTGGAAACCGCACAGTCGAACCTGGATTGCACCGTGCTGGAAACCCTGGGCAACAAGCAAATTATGGTGGGCTGCCTGGATTTGAGCGATATGACGGTTGAAACACCTGAGGTGGTGGCAGAGCGAGTGCGCAAAGCGCTCAAGCACATCAAGCCCGAGCAGGTTATTCTGGCGCCCGATTGCGGTATGAAGTATCTGCCCCGTGAAGTCGCTGACGGCAAATTGCAGGCGATGGTCAAGGCTGCCGAGATTTTGCGTAAGGAATACGCCTGAGCACGTTTTAACTGCAACGCCGCCGCTAGTTCACGTGGCGCTTGTCGATTGTGATTTTTTTGCCAGCGCAAAAGAAGGAAGGCCCGGTTTTCAACCCGGGCCTTCCTGGTTTTCGCCGACCGTGTTGCGTTAGGCGAAACAACACAATTGGCGAAAATTTACTTGGGCATTACTACGGTGTCGATTACATGGATCACACCGTTGTCGGTTTGAATGTCTGTTTGCACAACGGTTGCGTTATCGACCATGACTTTGCCGTCTTTCACGCTGACCACAATGTCGGCTGTGGAGGCAGTACCAACGGCAAAGGCAAGGGATATCCCCATTAAAAAGCGTTTCATCATTAACTCCTTTAACACGTTAAAGTGGTCGAGCAACTGCTTCTTTCAAGTAGCGCTCACTCAATAAGTAAGCGGTAATTCAGGGAAAGTATCCATGTTCAACAGTGACGACACGATTCAAGGCACACTGTCGGCGTTATATGTTTACCCGGTCAAATCGTGTGCCGGCCTGGCGCTAAGCCAGGCTACGCTACGTACAACCGGCCTGGCATTCGACCGGGAGTGGATGGTGGTCGACACAAATGGTCACTTTCTTACGCAAAGATCGCATCCACGCATGGCATTGATTCGGCCGCATATCAATGCGCAGGAAAACGTTAACGGGTTAACGCTTTCCGCACCAGGGGTGGAGGATCTGGCGCTGATGGAACCCAAAGTGCCGGGTTCGTTAACAGTAAAGGTGTGGCGTGATTCGGTTCCGGCGCTGGACATGGGCGACGAGGCTGCCGAATGGTTCAGCGAATTCCTTGGGGCAGCGTGCCGTCTGGTGCGTTTCGATAAGCAGGGACGTCGTCTTTGCGACCCGGCATGGACGGGTGGCGACGGCACGAATACGTATTTCGCCGATGGCTTCCCGCTTTTGGTGTTAAGTGCGGCAGGCGTTGAGCAGTTGAACCGCAGGATGGGGGAGGCGGGCCGCGAGCCTGTTCACGTGTCCCGGTTTCGTCCCAATATTGTTGTGAGTGGCTGGGCGGCTCATGCCGAAGATCGTTTTTCGGCGTTTAACACACCGGACGCGGCGTTTCGTTTTGTGAAGCCGTGCACGCGGTGTGCCATTCCCGATATTGATCCGCTGACCGGTCGGGTGTCGAATCGCGTAAATGACATTTTGCGCCTTTACCGGCGCGACCCGCGCATGAAGGGAGCGCTGACATTCGGCATGAACGCCGTCATAACGCGTGGTGCCGGTGAAGCGCTGAAAATCGGGCAAAGTGTCAGCGGAGGGTGATTGCGTGCTTTATCATAGGTGCATTTCCCGCATGCGGTTCCCTATTTGGCGTATGGTTCAAGCCGTCGTGCTTGCGCGCCAGAAGACTTGTTGAACACCCGCCGTTTTTTTCATCTTCCCTATCAGGGTATCCAACTCTGTTCCTTGCAGGGAAACCGGGAGCAGACTGACTTCAATTTCCGTGCGCTGTTCGCCGAAGGCGTTCATTTCGGTATCCCGAAACGGCAGGCCGACGGCATTCAACGCTTTTTCAAGCGCCGATAAAACCGTATCGCTGTGTTCTTCATCCGTAATGACGTGAATGGAATAAGTGACCTCGACTTCATCGGGATGCAGGGGGCGCCGGTTGATGCGGTCTACGGCCGGTCGCAACAATGTGTTTGCAGCCAATACGAATAAAGCACCGAGCATTGCCTCTGGCAGAAGGTCGGCGCCGGCGGCGCACCCCACTGCAGATGAGCCCCAGAGCGTTGCCGCTGTGTTGATGCCGCGCACGTTGCCTTGTTCGCGCATAATGACCCCGGCACCCAGGAAGCCGACGCCGGAGACGACATAGGCCAGAACCTGCAGGGTACCGGGAGAGCCGCCATGTATCTGGTGAAAGCGCATGGCGGTGTCGACGAACAGAGCGGCACCTACCGCAACCAGGATGTTGGTTCTTAAGCCTGCGGTACGAAGACGGAACTGTCGTTCCAGGCCAATTGCCCCGCCCAGCACGAACGCGGCGAGCAGACTCACCAGTGAGTCAAGAAACGGCCCTGTTTCAAAATAGGCAAATGCTTGCATAATGGAAGTGTAAGTTAAACCGGTGGTGGATATTCTAATCGTGTATGTGCCCTTGGGAGATTGAATGGCATTAGGCGTGCAAACCTTCCTGCAAATTAAAAGAACAGAAGCCTGGCCGGTTTTGCTGGCCGGGCTTTTCTTTTTTTGCATACTGGCTGCGTTGATGGTGGTGCGCCCGGCCCGCGAGGCGCTTGGCTTGCAGCACGGTATTGAAACCGTGCGCTGGTTATTCCTGGGCACTTTGTTGCTGACGCTATTGGTCAATCCGATATTTGGTGCTTTGGTCGGTCGTTTTCGGCGCCGTGTGTTTGTCAGTGCGACATACCTGTTCTTTGCGGCGGGCCTGTTGGTGTTCTACGGCTTGCTGGTGCTCACTCCCACAGTGGTGGGACAAGCTTCGGGCATGGTTTTTTATGTTTGGTTCAGCGTATTCAATCTGTTTGCGACGATGCTTTTCTGGGCGTTTATGGTGGACAGCTTCACGCCTGAACAAAGTGAACGCCTGTTTGGGGCCATTGCCGTTGGCGGAACCGTTGGCGCGTTGTTTGGTCCCTGGCTGGCCGGAACGTTGGTACCTCATGTGGGCACGGCTGCATTACTGCCCATTGCCGCAGGTTTTCTTGTGGCGGCGGTGGGGGTTGCTCACTTGTTGGGTGCTTTATTGAAGCCGCGTACAGATCAATCACCGTCCCTGCAGGGCAGCCGGTCCGAAACGCAGGCTTCGATATCAAGCAGCGCGCATGTCGACCCTTTCGATGAGCGTCTGATTGGCGGCAAGCCCTGGGACGGTTTCAAAACCATGATGCAATCACCGTATTTACTGGGGATTGCCGGTTACGTTTTGCTGGTGGCCGTTATGGCAACTTTGCTTTACTTTACCCGTTTGCAAATGGTGTCTTCGCTGGTTGACGATACAGATGGACGGGCACTGATCTTCGCGCGTATCGACTTCATTACCCAGGCCACTACCCTGGTACTGCAGGCGTTCATTACGGGTCATATCATGCGGCGTTTGGGGGTGGCGGTGGCGCTCGTATTGTTGCCCGTTACCGTGGCGCTGGGCTTCGTGGGCCTGGCGATTACCGGAACATTAACCGCGCTTATTGTCCTGGAAGCGGTGTTTCGTGCCGTACAGCGCGGCATTATGCGGCCTGCGCGTGAAACGCTTTTTACGGTAGTACCCCGCGCACAGCGCTATAAAGCGAAAGCATTTATTGATACTTTTGTGTATCGGGGCGGAGACGCGGTGGGCGCGCAAACGGAAGGCCTGCTTGGGCGCCTGGGCATGGGGCTTGCCGGTTTGGCCGCATTCGCGGTGCCGCTGGCTGTTTTGTGGGCAATGCTGGGTATCTGGCTGGGCTGGATGCAAAACAAGCGTAAAGGAGAAAATCATGACGACACGACGTGATGTATTGAAATATGGTTCGATGGCGTTGGGCGGGGTCGCAATGAGCGGTCTGGGGTCTATAGCGTTGGCCAGCCATCATGAAAACGCTTCCGCGGAAAAGCTGATTCATCGGGCGATACCGTCCAGTGGGCAAATGCTGCCTATTATTGGCTTGGGCAGTTCGGCGACTTTCCAGCGGGTGGCGGGAAGTGATGATATCGCTGCGGTCAGGAATGTGTTGTCGACGATGATCGAGATGGGCGGCACGGTGTTCGACACCGCGCCCAGTTACGGTGCCTCTGAAGAGGTGGCGGGCCAGGTTGCCAAAGAACTCGGCATTACTGACAAGCTTTTTTGGGCAACGAAGCTGAATGTGGCCGGCTATGGCGGCGGTAAGGCCGATGAAAAAGCCGCACGCGAACAGCTTGAGCGATCGTTCCAGTATGCAGATAAAGAAGTGATCGACCTAGTGCAGATTCACAATATGGGAGACTTGCCCACGCAATTACCGATTTTGCGCGAATACAAGCAGGCTGGGCGGATTCGTTATATTGGCGTTACGACGACTTTTCAGACTCAATATGAGGCATTCGTTCAAATGATGAAAGACGAATCGCTTGACTTCATTGGCACCGACTACGCCATTGATGAACGCCATGCCGAAAAGACGATTCTTCCCGTTGCCCGGGAACGGGGCATTGGCGTTCTGGTATACGCTCCGTTTGGCCGAAATCGCCTGTGGAGCAAGGTACGTGGCAAAGCGGTGCCTGAATGGGCGAAAGAATTCGATGCCACTACATGGGCGCAGTTCTTCCTCAAGTATGTGGCAAGTCATCCCGACGTCACGGCAATTACCCCGGCCACGAGCAAGCCGGCCAATATGGCCGACAATATGCGTGGCGGCATGGGGCGCTTGCCTGACGCCGCAATGCGAAGCAAAATGGTCGCTTTGGTTGAGTCCTTGTCATAAATAGTTGAATGTTGGAAAGGAAGCGTAGTGGGTGAGTTAAGTCAACTTATTCAGGTTGTGAGTATCGGGTTAAGTTTATTGTTGCCATTGGCCAACCCGCTTACCTCTGTCAGCCTTCTGTTGTCGCTGGGCGGCAGGTTGTCGCCGCAAGAGCGGGCCCGCCAGGTTAAGCAGGCGGCGTTCTATGTCATGGGTATTATGCTGGTAACGTATTACGCCGGTATGTGGATCATGACGGCCTTTGATATTTCGATGCCCGGCATGCGCATTGCCGGCGGGATGGTGGTTGCGTTTATCGGTTTCAATATGCTGTTTCCCACGACATCGGTAGGTGACATCCCCGAGGCAGATCGCGCCAAAGAGTCGATGCAAACGCAAACGAACCCCAGTATTGCCTTTGTGCCACTGGCCTTGCCCGGCACTGCCGGCCCTGGCACCATGGCCATGATTATCAGTTCATCGTCGCGGCTTGATTCAGTTCGTTCGCACTATGCCGAATGGGTAATTTGGGTGGCACCCCTTATCATTGCCCTTATTCTTGGGGCATTCTTTTATGTGTGCATGCGGTCGGCATATCGGCTTGTCAAAATTGTCGGGCACGACGGCATTGATGCGATATCCCGTGTCATGGGTTTCCTGTTGGTTTGCATGGGTGTGCAATTGGTGATCAACGGTATCGAAGAGATTGTGTCCGTTGCCCGCATGGCTTCGTAATGTTTGCCGTGATGCGTGCTGAATGATTTATCCCGGAGAGTTGTATGCGTAGTGCCGCCGTTCCCTCGTTTTCGTCTTTGGCAGGTGGTCGATCTGCCTTGAGCGCAGAGAGTCGCGCCACTGCGTTTCAGGATGGATCGTATCTGGGCCGGCATCGCCAGCCGGTGTGCTCCTGCGCAGGCGTGGCGGGGCAGGTATTGCATGATCGTGTCATGGCCTCGATGACACGTCGTATGTTCCTGGGTGGCGCGGCTGCCGCTGTGGTCCCGTTCATTGGTTTTCAAACCAGCAAAGCCATTGCGCAGCAGCCCGCACCACCTGATCGTCCGGTACTGTTGACCAATTTGCGGCTGTTCGATGGGCTCAGCGCGAAAGTACGCGAGGGCGTCAATATTCTGGTTGAGGGAAATCGCGTTTCGGCCTTGCCCGGGGTTGGTGAAACGATTGAAAATGCCAAAGTCATCGATTGTGGTGGGCGCCTGGCCATGCCGGGCTTAATCGATGTGCACTGGCATTCCATGTTTTGTGGCCTGACCGAAATGGCCGCGATGACAGCCGACATCGGTTATGTTTACCTGGTAGCGGCGCGAGAGGCAGAACGCACCTTGTTGCGCGGCTTTACCAGTGTGCGTGATGCCGGTGGTCCCAGTTTTGCGTTGAAGCGCGCGATCGACGAAGGCATTGTGGTGGGGCCCCGCATTTTCCCGTCGGGGGCGATGATTTCCCAAACGTCCGGTCATGGCGATTTCCGTATGCGTCACGAAGTGCCGCGCCAAACCGGTGGGCCGCTAAGCTATGCGGAAAAAATGGGTGCTTCCATGATTGCCGATGGCGCCGATGAGGTGCTTCGCCGGGTGCGTGAGCAACTGATGTTGGGCGCAAGCCAGGTCAAGCTGATGGCCGGCGGCGGGGTTACATCGCATTACGACCCACTCGATACGACGCAGTACACGGAAGCCGAACTGCGTGCGGGCGTGCAGGCTGCCGAAGACTGGGGCACTTATGCCATGGTGCATGTGTATACCTCAAAAGGGATACAACGCGCGGTGAAAGCAGGCGCCAGATCAATTGAGCATGGTCAGTTGGCCGATGAAACGGCGGCCAGGCTGATGGCAGACGAAGGCGTCTGGTGGAGTCTGCAACCTTTCCTTGCCGATGATGATGCCAATGTCAAGGCTGATCTGGATAGTCAGGCGAAGCAGCGCGAGGTGGCCGAAGGCACGGTGCGTGCCTACCAGATGGCGATCGACATGAAAATCAAAACCGCATGGGGAACCGATATTCTTTTTACGCCGCAGAATCTGCCAACCCAGGGCCGTCAACTGGCCAAGCTGACGCGTTTCTATGATCCGCTCAGTTTGCTGCAAATGGCCACGGCACATAACGGTGAGCTGCTGGCTTTGTCAGGGCCGCGTAATCCATACAAGGGTAAATTGGGTGTGATAGAACCAGGTGGATTGGCCGATATTCTGATTGCCGATGGCGACCCCACCCAGAGTCTTGATTTCATCGGCGACCCAGACAAGAACTTGAAACTGATCATGAAAGATGGACGTATCTATAAAGAGCAGCTTTAAGCAAAGGGCAGGGAATGTGGTCTTTTAAAGGCATCAAGTGGGAAAGAGTCGGTTTGGGCCTTGCCCTACTTTTGGCATTGGCCGGTTGCGCGCAGAGTCGCGCTCCTTCTTTCCTCTTGTTTGGCTCTTATTTTCCGTCGTGGCTGGTGGGAGTCGCCATTAGTATCCCACTCACGCTGCTTGTGCGCTGGGGCCTGATACGCGCCGGCATCGACGATGTTTTGCCGCTGCGCCTATTCGTATACGTTTGCCTGGGTTTGATCTTCACAATGATGTTTGCATTTCTTTTTTCTCCCCGGTGACGCTAATGGCCGAAGCTTCTCATTCTTCAACCCGTCGTATTGCTGTCTTGCTGGCAGTGGTCGTGATTCTGGCCGCTGTGGTTGCGGGCGCGATTTATTGGCGTTATCTCGATCGCAACCTGATGTCGGAAGATGCCTTGCTGGAAGCGGATGTGGTTCACATAAGTGCCGCAGTACCCGGCAAAATCGTTGAACTGAACGTGGCGGAAGGAAGCCGGGTTACCCAAGGCGATATTTTATTCCGTCTGGATCCCCAATCGTATGCTTTGCGGGTGGAACAGGCCGAGGCCGAGTTGGCGGCGGCGCAGGCCGCATTGTCGACGCGTGAGCGGCAGATTCGAGCCGAAACAGCAAATGCTTCCGTTGCCAAAGAACAAATTGAACGGGCGCAGTCCAATTTGGACCTGGCGCGCAAAACGGTGGAACGGTTAACGCCGTTGGCCAAGAAAGGCTATGTCACGCAGCAGGATCTGGATGCCGCCAGAACTGCGTTGCGCGACGCTCAGGTGAGCCTGAGTCAGGCGCAGTCTCAATCGACCGCCGCCCAAGAACTTATCGGTGAAGTGGAAGCGGCGCGGGCAACGGTCGAGGTTGCCCAGGCGTCGTTGGCACTTGCCCGTAAAGCGCTTGACGACACGGTGGTCAAGGCGCCTCACGACGGTTTGGTTGTGGGTTTGAAGGTCATGACAGGCGAGCAAATGGCACCCGACCAGGCTTTGTTCACGCTTATCGACGCAAATGAATGGTTTGCCACGGCATTGTTCCGGGAGACCGACCTGGCTCATTTGAGGGCGGGACAATGTGCGCAAGCGTATGCCTTGTCGGATCCCACCCGGGAAATACAAGGCAAGGTCATCAGCATTGGCTGGGGTGTGGCCTCGGAAGATCTCATTTCTTTGCCCAGGTCTTTGCCGTATGTTCAGAAATCGCTGAACTGGGTACGTGTCGCGCAGCGTTTTCCCGTGCGCATTCTTTTGCAGGATCCGCCGGCTGATCTTATGCGGGTTGGGGCGTCGGCATCGGTTGTGGTGCGTACCGACCGCGAGTGTTGATTTCTATGGTTTCCTGGTTCGAACGCGAAATCATACAAGAGCTCAAGCCCTTCGAAGGCCGATTGGACACGGCCTGGCGGATTGCCCTTGTATGTTCGCTGGCAACGCTCGTATTCATGACGTACGGTATACCGCTGGTTGCCATTGGTTGCTACCTGATTTTGTTTGTGATGAAGCCCGATCCTGCGGAATCCACGCTGATGGCTATCGGGATCAGCGTGCTGGTTTCCATTGTGGTGCCGGTTTTATTGCTCTTGACTGAATTGGCGATCGACGTGCCGCTGTGGCGCATGGTCATTATCGCCGTCAGCTCTTTTCTGTTTTTGTATCTGGGGGCGGCGTCGCAGCTGGGGCCGGCCGGTGGCATTATTGCGCTGGTTATTGCCTTCATCATGACCTTGTTGGGCAGCGCGCCATTCGGCGAGGTGGCCACGCGCGGCATTTTGTATGCGTGGCTTATGGCGGCCGTGCCGATGGGCTTGATTATCGTATGCAATATGGCGTTCGGGCGTTCAGTACCCAGGCTGTTGCAGCGCTTGGTGGCTGAGCGCTTGAATGTGGTTGCCGGTCTCCTTCACGGCCAGTTGCCGGTTGACGATGCGTGGGTGCTTTTACGTAAAGGCAACGCTGAGGCGCAAAGTTATTTGAAATATGTGGCCTTGTTTCATTTAATTCCCAAAGTGCGTCAGGCCCAGATGAAGACGGCGGTCATGCGTAGTTATGCGCTGTTGATTCTTGCCAGCCAGGGTGTGCCTGTGCAGCAAAAGGGTGAATCAGCTCGAGTTGCCGATGAACAGGAACCGGATGAGTATGCCTTTGAACTGGCGAATCAATGTCGACAGCTGGCGGCGGCTTTTCATGCAGGCCGATACCCTGAACTGCCGCAACAAGTAAACCCCTTGCCGGCAGCGCTACAGCCTTTCAGTGATGCAATAGCGTTGCTTTATACACCGGCGCCCGAAGGCGCCGCCGCCCCCAGTTCGGGCTTTTTCTATCCGGATGCGTTGACCAATCCTGTATATCAGCGGTTCGCACTTAAAACCACATTGGCCGCCATTATTGCGTACATTATTTATACCGCGATTGACTGGCAGGACATTCATACGGCACTGATTACCTGCTACGTGGCGGCATTGGGGTCCACCGGTGAAACCGTTCATAAATTAACGTTGCGCATATTGGGTTGCCTGGTGGGGGCGGCCATGGGTGTGCTATCTATTTTATTTTTGATTCCGCTCATGACATCCATTGGCCAGCTTATGTTACTGGTGTTTGTTGTCATACTGTGCGCCGGCTGGGTTTCCAGTGGGTCCGAGCGCAGCGCCTATGCGGGGGTGCAAATCGGACTGGCTTTTTTGCTCACGGTGCTTCAGGGGTTTGGTCCCGACGTACAAATGTCGGTTGCGCTGGACCGGATCATGGGTATTTTGTTGGGCAATGTCATTCTTTATCTTGTGTTCACCCGTATCTGGCCTATTAGTGCCGCCCAGGCGGCTAGTGGCCGGTTAGATGTGATTTTCGAACGGCTTGCCTGGTACAGTGACCACGATCGCCAGGTTCCTTTATGCAGTCCCAATCAGGCGGCGCAGAATGTAGCCGACCTGGATGCCGTTCGTGAGCAGTTATTGCGAGTTTATTTCGAACCCCGTTCGCTGCGACCCGAACCTCAGGTGCTGGAGCGTCTCAAAACAATGCTGGAGCAGGGCGAGGTGCTGTGTGTGCAAATGGCGTTGCCACGGGAAAGTCGTGCTAATGTCGCGCAATGGAAGAGTCAGTTAAGTGATATGCGTCACCAGTTAAATATGCAACCGGTATGAACAATTTTTCAACATGCTTGTCCAGTGGCACTGATTTAGCATTGTGGTTACGCGTGGGGCGCCAGTCGGCGTTTGTCCTGGCATGCCTGGTGTTGTCGGCGTGCGCAACCAATGCAATCGACCGTGCACCGGCCTCAGCCCATGAGCCTTGGCGACCCGCTGAAAAAAACGGGTCGTCGTTGGACATCAGCCCGCCTGATCTTTCCGGTTTTTCGGTCCCTTCGGTTCCGGCATTGGCGCAAGTGGATCCCGGTCCGGACCTTGATTCGTCCAGGCCTTTGCACCTGCCTGAACTGATTGACATTGCGCAGCGTGAGAATCCGCAGACCCGCCAGGCCTGGAATCGTGCCCGACAGGCGGCATTGGCCACCGGCATGGTTGAGGCCACTTTTCTGCCCATGTTGTCGGCAAATGTGATCGGCGGTTATCAACGCACCAGCCAGCCCTTGCCCTTACAGGTAGGTGGTTACGAAAATCTGGATACCGACATAAGCGGCACCGTACCGGCTTTGGCTTTAGGTTGGTTATTGTTTGATTTCGGTCAGCGTGAGGCTTTGCTTGAAGGTGCCTCTCAATTATCTTTTGCGGCCAATGTGTTGTTCAATGCCACGCATCAAAAGGTGATTCGCGATGTCACCGACCAGTTCTATCAGTACAACACGGCGCGGATGCGCACGAAATTGGCGCGCGAAGCGCTGGCCAACCAGCAAAAAGTCGAGCGTGCCGTGCGCGATAAGCTGGAGGCGGGCGTGGCCACTACCATTGAACTTGCGTTGGTTCGGCAGGCCGTGGCCCAGGCCAAACTAACACTGGTCGATAACGAAGGCCTGGAACGCAATGCCTATCTTGGGCTGATGAGCGCGCTGGGTGTGCCGCCAACCACTCAGCTTACGATTGCGCAAGTTCAAACGCGCACGTTGCCCAAGGCGTCCGACCCCATTACGTTGGAACGGATGCAGCAGGCTTTGGCACAACGTCCCGATTTGGTGGCGGCTTATGCAGCCGTCAAGGCTGCCAAGGCCAATGTGAAAGCCGCCGAGGCGGAGTTCTTGCCCAAGGTCTATTTGGGTGCGGTTGCGGCGAACAGTCGTATCAGTTTCGATGTGCGGGGTCTGCCGGATTTAAGTCAAACAGCCACGTCAAGTGGCGTTTTATTGGGCGTCACAATGCCGATTTTTGATGGTGGCTTGCGCCGGGCCCGTCTGTGGGAAGCCGAAATAGAGGTGGAAGAGGCGCAGCAGGCGCTGCAAACACAACGTCGTGATGCCTTGCGGGAGATGGTGGCTGCAGAGACGTTATTGCGTTCCACATTGCAAAGTTTCGAGGCGGCAACGGAGTTGGTTTCAACCGTGCAAACCACTTACGATGCTTCTTTTGATGCGTATCGCAATGGCGTTGGAACACTCACTACGGTTACAGAGGCAACAACCGATTTACTGCAAGCGCGCCAGGCCCGTGCCGATGCGCACAACGCCGCGCTGGCAGCCGCGGCGAATCTTGCTTTCGTGATGGGGCGCATGACGGCACCCCGTTCGTCGTGGCTTACATTGCAGTAAGACTTGCTGTTAGTGTTTGCGCCGGTTGGGGCTTGCCGTAGAAGAAACCTTGATATTTATGGCATCCTAGTTGCGCCAGCACATCGCGCTGTGCCTGAGTTTCAACGCCTTCGGCAATAACCTCAAGATGTAGCGCTTTGCCCAGGTTAATAATGGTTTGGACAATGGCAATGTCGTTGCGGTTGAAAACCAGGTCACGAACAAAAACAGCGTCAATCTTCAATTGATCTACCGGTAGTTGTTGAATTTGGCTTAACGAAGAATACCCTGTGCCAAAATCATCCAATGCCAGTCGTATTCCTTTGCGTTTCAAAACCTTCATTTTTTGACTGGCCGCATCAACATCTTGCATGAGTTGGCTCTCAGTAAGCTCCAGTTCCAATTGTTCCGGCGCCGCGCCGGTTTCGTTTAAAGTACGCGAGACATAATCAAGAAACTCGTCGTCGAACAGTTCTTTTGCGCTGACGTTTACTGCAAGTGTTAAGTGCCGCGTAGCAGGGTGATTTTGCCAGCTTGCCAGTTGTTGACAGGCCATGTGCAAAACTTCTCTCCCGAGCGGAACAATAAGTCCGGTGAGTTCGGCCAATGGAATAAAACTTGATGGTGATGTTAACCCTTGCTGGGGGTGCTGCCAGCGCACCAGCGCCTCAACGCCAACGATGCTGTTCGTATGGTCTATTTGGGGCTGGTAATACAGAATGAATTCGTTTCGTTCAATAGCCTGGCGCAGGTCACGCTCCATTTCCGAGCGCGCAGTAGCAAGAACTTCCATTTCAGGTTCGAAGACGCGAATTGTGCCGCGCCCGACAGATTTTGCCTGGTACAACGCTAACTCAGCTTGTTTTAAAGCCTCTTCAGCGCGAGTCGTGTGTGCGTGGAATATGGTGGCGCCAACACATGCACTGCCCTGAAACTCGAACTGTTCCAGCATAAACGGCCGGCTGAGCTGTTTGCGTAGGTTGTCGGCAAAGTCAAGGACCTGGTCACTTGCCTGGGCGTATAAAGTGGGCAGTTCATCTACATAAACTACGAAGGAGTCCCCTGCCAAGCGCGCCACAAGATGGTTCGGTTGACTCAAAGCAGTAAGGGAACGGGTGACAGCGATAAGCAGTAAATCCCCAATATGATGACCTTTGGTATCGTTAAGCGAACTGAAGTCATCGATATTGATGATGAGGGCGGCATTTATCAGACGCATTGCATTGGTATGCAGGCGCTTTTCAAGTTGCTCAAAGAAATAGTTGCGGTTGGGTAATGCGGTTAAAGCGTCATATCTGGAGAGTTTTTCAATGGTGTCACGAAAATGGTGTTGCTCGGAAATGTCGGTTGATATCCCGCATAGCCCGATGACTTCATTTCGTGCATTGCGCAAGGGTATCTTGACCGAATAAAAATAAGTGTTTTGGTTCTTATTAAGTGTTGTATCGATTTCTTCGCCGGCAAAACGCTCACCCTTTTCAAGTATCTGGCGATCAATCCGGTTCAGACGCGTTGCCGTTTCCTGGTCAAAAAGATCTTCGTCTTTTTTGCCGATGATATCGACGGCAGGGCGATTCAATAATTTAGATGCCGCTTGGTTGACATATAAATAGCGTAGTTGCGGATCTTTGATATAGATGTAAGCGTCGACGGCATCGAGGATTGTGTTACGTAGTGATTCGCTGTCTGCCAGGCGTCGCTTACGTTGCTTTACTTCCCTGCGAAGTTGTGACGTGGCAAATAGAGTTAAACCAAGCAGCGTCAAGCTTGTGGCGAGTGTCCACCAAACGTATCGCGGCACTTCTGAAACGATAGGTTCACCACCCCATTTTTTTAAGGTGTTGTAATAGAACGATTGAGTGTCCGCCTGCCAAGCTTGAAGCTGCTGGTCGATTGCTGCCAGCATAGCGGGGTTCTGGTTTTCAGCCGTTGCGAAATAAAGCTTGTGTGGAAGAAAAATAATAGATGTTTCTTCCACATCAAACGTGTTGGTCGTATAGTTTCCGTAGTGGTGGTTGGACACCACGGCATCGGCCTGGCCTTGTTCTACAAGCTTGAATCCAACCTCGTATTGCTCCACGGGTATGATTTCTGCGCTTATGCCAAACCCAGCAAGAGCCGACTCAAGGTACGATTGTTGAATGGATTGGGCGAGTACTACAATACGTTTGCCTTCGAAATCCCGAAAAGATTGTATGTTTTGGGTTGGGTTCTGGTATACCTGAGACCAACTGTGTAAAGCAGGGTTTTGGTGGAAATCAAGCTGAGTTTCGCGTTCAGTTGAAAGCGCAACGTCGGGCATCAGGTCAATTTTTCCTTCTTGAGTTAATTGCAAACACGCTTCCCACCTGCAGGGAATAACTTCAATTTGCCAACCCTGTTTTTTGGCAATGGCATTAATGAGGTCCCCGAAAATACCGGTCATTTTCCCGTCTGGTGAGATAAATAGTTTTGGCGGGTTGTGATAAACGCCAACACGAACCGGTTGAGTTTGTGCGTTTGTGAACGGCAGCAATATCGCTAAGCATAAGCCGCACGTCCATTTGAAAAGACGGCTAGCGTAAACAGGCAGTTTAAAAACCATGATGTTCTTGTTGGATAAAGCGCGTGTGGCAAGTAAGGTAGATACAAGAGTTCGATCGAGCCAACAAGTAGTTTCCGTTAACATGTGGCTGTACTCCTTATTTTAAGACGAACTTGATAAGGATGAGTATCGGCAAAGGGCTGAAATACCAGCCCGTTGTGTGCGTATGCCAGGGCTGTTAAAGAGGCGGGCGGTTTTCATCACTGATGCCGTAAAAATAGGTTTAATAAAAGAGAGTTTTTGGGTGTATGCAAGGTCCGGTAGTCGATCATTTCGAGCGTGAGTGGCAAGCGCTGCATGAAGGGGTCACACCTTCAGTTGTTGATGTCACCGTCAATATAGTGAAGCGTAACGCATCATTGTTGGCCGATGATTTTTATCAAACGATGCTTGGCGATAACGAAGCAGGGCAGTTTCTTACGCACCATAAAGTTAAGCAGCGATTGCATGGTTCCATGATGCAGTGGCTGGCTGATTTGAACTCCGCCAAAACGACCAAGCGAATTCGGGCTTTATATGCAAATCAACGCACAGTTGGTGCGATTCACGCGCGTATCGACATCCCGGTCTCTGTTGTTCTTAAAGGTGCGAGGTGCCTCAAAAATCGCTATGCCTCTTTAATGGATAGCGCCGTCGATGTACCCCGGCATGAACAACACGCTTCGGTGCGCTTGTTTTGTTCTCGTATCGATTTGGCCATGGAAGTGATGAGTCAGGCTTATACCGTTAATGTTGAGCGCCAGGCGAAACACAACGAAGCCTATCGCCTGTTTTCTATTACTGAAAACATGGCAACCGAGAAAGAAAAACAGAAAGCCGCACTGTTGAATTGGGAGAGTGAGGTGATGTTCCAGGCTGCTCTTGGTGCTGCGACGCAAGTGTACTTACCACGCATACGAGAGTCAGATTTTGGCTTATGGTTCCAGCATAAAGGCGCTCACGCCTTTCAGAGCGTGACCGAGTGCGAGGTGATTGTTCAAGTTATCGAGGAGGTAGATACCGTATGTTTACCGCAGATAGAAAATAGTACGAGCGATATCTCTTTGCGTAGCAAACAATTACGCACGCTTAAAGCGCATGCACAGAATTTGCTGTTGCAATTGTCTGGTTTATTTGAAAAGAGTTTGGAGCTTGAGTCGGGTAAGGATGTCTTAACGCATTTGTTGAATCGTAAATTTTTGCCAACAGTATTGGCTCGCGAAATTGATTTGTGTCGCAACCAGGGGCGGGAGTTTGCTGTTGTCTCGGTTGATATTGATCACTTTAAACGCATTAATGATCGCTATGGTCACGAGGCCGGCGATGTGGCGGTGCAGCAGGTGGCGGCTCTTTTGCAAACCCAATGCCGTGGTGGTGATTTTTTGTTCAGGATGGGCGGAGAGGAGTTTCTCGCGCTTTTGGTGGATGTGGGCCGGGAGCAGGCGCTGAAGCATAGCGAGGCTTTTCGTTCAGCTGTCGAGGGACATCGGTTCGAACTGCCTCAAACCAACTCGTTGAAGTTGACGGTAAGTATCGGATGTGCAGTGTATTCAGGTCATCCCGATTACAGCTACCTGTTGCGCGAAGCCGATAAGGCGTTATACGAAGCGAAGGAAGGCGGACGTAATCGGGTGTGCATGGTTTAAATTAGAATGCTCAGGAGAGCTTGTTCGGCAACCAGGTTGCCAGCCCCGGCACCATATACAGGAGCCAGGCTACGAACAAGATCAAAAGCCAGTAGGGTGCCGCACCTTTGAATATTTCGCTGATATAAATATTCTTGTCAGGTATGGCCGCTTTTACGACGAAAACACCGATACCGAACGGTGGGGTCAGTACGCCGGCTTCAATTACCAGGATGCCGATTAATGCAAAAATAATCGGATCAATGCCCAGCGCCTGTGCGATAGGCCAGAAAATAGGAACAGTGAGCAGCATAATTGAAATGCTGTCGATCAGTGCGCCCAACAGGAACCAGACGATGGCCATGAACAGCATGGTTCCGGCCACGCCCAGGCCCATTGACTCCAGGAGCTCTTGAACTTGTTGCGGAACACCGTTCAGCGCGATGAGTTTGGTGTACATAACTGCGCTCAGTAGCAGCAACATAATGGGTGTGACGGTTCGCCCTGCTTCGACACAGGCTTGAAACAGTCCTTTTGCTTTCAACCCTTTCGCCGCAGCTAATATGGCAGCTCCAACGAGTCCGACTGCACTTCCCTCGGTTGGGGTGACGTACCCGAACCAGATGCCGCCCAGCGTGACAACAATCAGGATGCCTACTCCGATTGCGCCAAGTATTTGCTTAGTTGTGACAGGCGTGATGGCCCCCGTGTCGTTCTGTTCAGGCGCTGCTTTTGGAACAGCTTTTGCATAAGCGATGCAGTAAACCGCATATAAAAGTGCCAATATAAGTCCCGGAATGACGCCTGCCGCAAAGAGCGTCCCAACGGATTGTTCTGTCAGAATCGCCCAGACAATCATGAAGACCGAAGGCGGAATGAGTAAACCTAAAACGGAACTGCCGGCAATGCATCCAACGGCATAGCTTCTGCTGTAATTGTGATCACGCATGACCGGATACGCCACGTGGCTAAAGGCTGCTGCTGCGGCTACACCGACACCGGTAACCGCGGCGAACACCGCATTGCCGCCGACCGTGGCAACCGCTAACCGGCCCGGTACGCCTTTTAGCAAGCGATTCACAACCGAGAACAGATCGCTGGCTGCACCACAGTGGGCGATGAGCATGCCCATGGCGGTGAAGAGCGGAATAACAACAAAGTTGTACTCTTTGATTCCCGATAAAGCGGTTTGCTGAAGCAAACTGACAACCATATCAATTGAGCCGAAAACAAAGTACAGCCCCAGCGCGGCCGATGCGGCGAATGCAAATACAACAGGCACACCCAGCACAACGAGTACCGCCAGCACAATCAGTCCGCCCCACATTTGGAAGTCCATACTTATTCCTTAGTCTTTGAGTTCGTCGTCTGTTGCTTTTAATTTTCCCTGGATGCCCTGAACGGCGAATCCGATACAGATAAAGCCACTGATGATCCAAAGAACCAACGTGCCGAATCGCAAGGGCCAGGCCGGAATGCGGAACGCATCATTGCCGAAGAATTCGCCTGTGTTCCATCCCACGATCGAAGGTTCAACAGACGTAATGGCAATGGCCAGGAAAAAGGCGGAGCCAAGTATGTAGGCGAAGGCATTAAGTTGTGAGCGTATTGCGCCTGGAACGCGGTCGAGCAGGAACGTAACGCGCAAGAGTTGTCGGTGACGAATGACGTAGGGCGTTTGCAGGAAGGTAAGTAGTACGAGTCCGACGGCAACCAGTTCAGCTGTGCCTGCAAATGGCCGGTTGAATAGTATGCGCCCGAGTACGTCGTACATAATGAGCAGCGTGAGCGCAATAAGGAAGCATGCACCGACCAGGTGCAGTCCGAGTAACGCGCGATCAATCCAGACTTTCATCGGAATTGTCCTTTTGAGGCAGGGATGAGTGCGCGGCCCAGCTGGCGCGGGCCGCGTGTTTTGGTGTTACAGAGGATAGTCCAAAGGGAATTGGTATCCTTCTTCGTTCATGAACTTGATATAGGTTTTAAGCACTTGCGTTGCCGGGAAGCCTTTTGCATCGAGCTCTTGCGCTGACTTTCCCGGTAAATCCTTAATAAGTTCGGCCCACTGCGCACGTTGTTCCGCCGGTAGCGTGTTAACGGTAATACCTTCCTCAAGTAAGCGCGCCTCAACATCCTGGTCGCGTTTCTTGGATATTTCGGCGACACGCCATGATGTCTCCAGCGCAACTTCGTCGATAATGTCGACGACCTCTTTGGGTAACCGTTTGCGTGTATCCAGGTTCATGAACGCAACCAGAGTACTCAGGGAACCAAAACCGGTTTTATTGAAGTACTCTGCCACCTCTTTTAGTTTGAACGCTTCCATGCCTGAAATGTAAAAGAGGCTGCCGTCGGCTAAACTGGACTGCATGGCTTGATAGTGGTCACCAATACCAAGTGTGACCGGGATCGCTTCAATGGGGATGAATAAAGGCGCATTGGTTCCGGCCATTGCAATACGTTTTCCCTTCATTTCAGGGATAGAGTTCCAGTCGAAAGAAGTCGCCACGCCGTATGCCTCTGAAACCATTGCGCTCAGCACATGCGAGTTGTACGGCTTCATGCTCTCCTGGAGTGCCGGTACTTCTGCAATCATGCGATTGGAAACCTTTTGTTGAACGGTCGGGTCAGGCGAAGTAAAGGGAACATAAGCACTGTAGTTAAGCAGTGCAGCACGAGATTGTTCGAACCCAATTGGAGACAGGCCGATATCCAGCGTTCCTTCTTGTACTGCTTCGATCGCGCCGTCGACTTTTGCGACACTGCCACCCCAGGCTTTAATAAAACGCACTTTGTGGTCTGTTTGTTCTTCCACGCGCTTGGCGACCTCGTCGGCGAAGTAGGTGTCGTATTGATTAACGTAGGTTAATCCGGTTGTATGTCCACCCCCCATTCGCAATGTGAAAGTGTCTGCTTGCGTGGCGAGTGAACTGCAGGCCAGAGCCAGGCCGGTTACTAGGGCTGATAGCTTCATTTTGTCTCCTGTGCTTTATATTTCTTCGGGCGGGGCCGCCTAGCGGCCCGACTCCAGAATTTTCATTAAAAGTGATGCATATTCATTTGGATTCAGCAAATGCGGATAGTGTCCGCCTTTTGTTAGCGTGACGTGATTCGATTCGGGGTAATTTCTTCGAATGCGTTCCCGCACTTCGGGTGGAATCAACGGGTCGTCGTCACAATCCAGGACAGTAATTTGAGATTTGTTCAAAGGTAATGCGGGGCAAGGTGTTGCCCTAACGACGCCCAGGAACCGAGCGTGCAGATTTTCCGGGGTTTGCCGGTGTTTCAACATATCTGTCTGCAATTGCTGCAAGTTGGAAACCGGGGCGCTTTCAATGCGTTGCAGCCATTTTTGATGCAGTGCCTGTGGTGTTACGTTTTCCACGTAGTCGGGGTCAAACAATGGGTTGTCGGTCAGGTCGCTGCCGTCGACAAAGCCATTTCCTATGACCAGATGTTTGACGCGGTCCGGGTTCTTCAATGCAATGAACTGCGCCCAGTACGCGGCGAATGAAGAGCCGACGATCACCGCGTCAGAGATCTTCGCGTGGTCGAGAACTTCGATCAGGCCTTGTGCCAGCAAAGAAGGGTCGGAAATTGCCGGATACGTAACTGCAAGCACTCTGGCCTTTTGAGCCAGCGCATCTATTGTCAATGCAAACATGCCGGCATCGCCGACGGATCCGGGCAAGAGAACAATAGCCGGCCCTGATCCTTTCGTGTCAAGCCAGCGCCACTCATGATCTTTGACCGTCAGTGATTGCCATTGATGGGTCTGTTCCAGCGCGTTAAGTTCTTTCAGCATGGGTATCCTTAGTTGGCGTAGCCCTTTTCTTTGAGTTCGGTCATTGCGCCTGCCGAGAACTCGGCTTGTGGTGCATTTCCGCCAATCACGAAGAGCAGCCAGTGTGTTTTGCCCGGTTCGTCATGCGTGATATTTTCAAAGCGTCGATTCACGCCGGCAGGGAAAGAGACAACGTCGCATGGGCCAAGCTCAAAGGCTTCAACCTTGCCATCGACTTCCCAGGAACAGCGCCAATGACCACTGATAGGCATGAATGTTTCATTCGTGTCGTGGTTATGCATCATCGGGCCTTTGCCTGGCTCGGCTTGGCAAAAGCCCATGTTGAAGCCTTCATTAATTTTGATTGCCGCATTTTCGGCTGCCTTGGCGCCGACCGGTGAGCTGACTGCCTCAGAGTCACCTTCTGGGGGTTGGAAGCCTACGACGTTGTAAAGCATTCGTTTGGCGCTGGGATAGTCGCTGTCGGGCAGACCGCCATCAAATCCTTTCAGATCTTTGAAGTAAGCAACGCGTTTGCGCATTTCTTCTTTTGTCACCTTGATGAGTGGAAGGCTCATTTGTTTCCTCCTGGGGTTGATAAAAACAAAGTCATATCAATTTCTCTTGATATTCCGTGGTTACTGTATTGCCGCATCGACAATTTCGATCCAATGTTTCACCGGGGTGCGTTTTGCACTGTTTAAATGGGTCTGGCAACCAATATTTGCAGTTGCAATCACGTCTGGTTGGTCTTGCTCAAGCGCATCCATTTTCTGATCACGCAGGGTTCGCGCCATTTGGGGCTGGGTAATGGAATAGGTTCCTGCCGAGCCGCAGCACAAATGACTATCCGCGACTGGGGAAATTTGAAATCCGACGGTTTTGAGTATCGTTTGCATGGCGTTGGGGAGCCTTTGTGCGTGTTGCAATGTGCATGGGCATTGCACGGCAATTTTCTCTTTTGAGTCCGTGTGCAGCCTGCTTAGGTCTTCCCGGCCGATCGTCTCAACCAGATCTTCTGTCACTGCACTGATCCTCTTTGCTTTTTGCGCGTAGTCTGGATCATGTTGCAACAAGTGGTCGTATTCTTTGATGAATGCTCCGCAACCACTTGCCGTGTGTACGATGGGATACGCCCCTTGTTCTATCATCGGCCACCACAAGTCTATGTTCTTTCTTGCATATTGTTTGGCGGTTTCCGGATGACCGAGATGCATGTCGTTAGCGCCACAGCATCCTGCGTTTGTTTTAATCGCGCTGATTCCCAGGCGATCCAGAACACGCGTGGCCGCATAGCGGGTATTGGGTGATAGCGAGCGCTGTACACAGGCCTCCAGCATAATTGCTTTTCGCGTGTGTGTTCCAGAGGGTGTCTCGCTGTTGATGGGGGGCGTTTCTGGTATTTTCTGGGCAATGAAGGCGGGCAGTATCGGACGAAGCTGTTGACCTGTCCGCAGTAAACCCGAGAATAAAACGTGATTTGGAATCACCTTTCTTAAGGCCAGGCGAAGCAGCTTCTGGTGCCATGGTCGAGCAACACGCGAGTCGACCTCGGCGCGTCCGATATCCAGAAGATCATGGTAGCGCACGCCCGAAGGGCAGGTGGTTTCGCAGTTGCGGCAGGTCAGGCAGCGATCAAGATGAGTTTGGGTCTTTTCGCTGACTGCTTCGCCTTCCAGCATCTGCTTGATCAAATAAATACGCCCACGGGGGCCGTCAAGCTCATCACCAAGCACTTGATAAGTCGGGCAGGTCGCGTTGCAAAAGCCGCAGTGCACGCAAGAACGCAGTATTTCCTCTGCGTCTTGCAGGTGGTGTGGCGTGCTGGCATTTGGATTGAGGTTTGTTTGCATGTTGCTTAAAGCCCTGCGTAAAGCATCCCGGGGTTGAATAGCTGCATTGGGTCCAACTGCGCTTTGAGGCGTTTGTTAAGTTGCATAATGGATGCGTGTGGTGCTTGTCGAATTGTGGGTTCTTTGTTTATGGGGTATCCCACAGCGTGTCCTCCCAGACTTGCGGCCAATCCTTGCATTTTTTCGACGGATGCGTCGGTTTTAATCCACCACTGCGCGCCGGCCCAATCCATTAAAGCGGGGCCGGGCAACGAACTCAGCAAGGTCCCCATTGGTAAGCTCAAACGCCAAAGTGTTTGATCGCGCTGAAAAAAATCGAGCTGTTTTTCACGCAACTTGTTCCATGTGTCGGCGCTTGCGACTTGGCCCCCAATTTGCCTTCTTGTAGTGGAGACGGTGTCTTCACTACCCTCTATACGCAAAAAAAGTTGACTGCCATCGTGCATCAAGGCCGAGATGGGAATGCCTTGTTTGCGCCATTGAGCAAAGGCATCCAAGCCCTGGCTGCGGCTCATATCAAGCTGCAGCGTGATGCTATCGGAGGGTTTTGGCATGACCTTGAGTGAAATCTCGGTCATCAGGCCCAAACATCCATAACTGCCGGTCATTAAGCGTGAGACGTCGTAGCCTGCGACATTTTTCATGACCTGGCCGCCGAATCGCAGTAGTTTTCCGCCGCCGCTGATGATCCGGCAGCCCAGTACGTGATCACTGACGGATCCGCTCCAGGGGCGACGAGGGCCGGCTGCGCCTGTCGCGATGGTTCCTCCCAGGGTGGCGCGCCCCCCATGCTCCGGTGACTCAAAGGGCAAATATTGACCCTGTTCGCTCAGCAGTTCTGAGATATCAGACAAGCGCGTACCTGTTCGCGCGGTGAGTGTGAGTTCGGTTGGGTGATATTCAACAATTCCTTCGTGCCCTGTCGTGTCGACCAGGGATAGGCCTTCAAGTTGAGATGAGCTTATTTTGCTTTGCCCGCCGACAATTCCAATAGGCTTCTTTTGTGATATTGCCTGTTCAACTTGTACCAGCATCTCGGCGCTGCGATCTGTACCGTATTTCATCAGAAGCGCTCCAATTCCGGAAATGGCAACTGGCCCGCGTGTACATGCATTGCACCGAATTCCGCACAACGTTGCAGGGTTGGAATATTTTTGCCAGGATTGAGCAACCCATGCGGATCAAATGCTTTTTTCACGCAATGGAAGTATGTGATTTCGTCGGCAGAAAACTGTACGCACATCTGGTTGATCTTTTCCCGGCCGATACCATGCTCGCCCGAAATGGTCCCGCCTGCTTCAACGCATAGTTCCAGAATTTTCCCGCCTAAAAGCTCGGCTCTGTCTTGTTCACCTGGGATATTGGCATCGAAAAGGATCAGTGGATGCATGTTGCCGTCGCCCGCATGGAATACATTTGCCACCCTTAATTGATACGTTTTCGAAAGCGTTGCAATTCCCTTGAGTACGTTTGGCAGTTCCCGGCGAGGAATCGTGCCATCCATGCAGTAGTAGTCGGGAGACAGCCGGCCGACAGCCGGAAAGGCGTTTTTGCGACCCGCCCAAAAGCGTGCGCGCTCCTGCTCGTCTTTGGCAAGGCGCACATCGATAACCCCCGCTGCTTCGAGAATGCTTTTTGCCTTGCTCAGATCGGCGTTGACGTCGTGTTCCAATCCATCCAGCTCGCAAATTAGAATCGCTTCGGCTTGCGTCGGATAACCGGCGTGAACAAATTCTTCGGCCGCCTGAATGGCCAGTTTATCCATCATCTCCAGGCCGGCTGGAATAATGCCTGCAGCGATAATGTTGCCGACCGCGTTGCCCGCTTTTTCGACATCGTCAAAGCTGGCCAACAGAACTTTTGTTTGCGGGGGATTGGGCAGCAGTTTGACGGTAACTTCAACGACAACGCCCAGCATTCCCTCCGAACCGATGAAGACAGGCAGCAGGTCGAACCCCGGCGCGTCAAGGGCAAGTGAGCCGAGTGTCATCAGTTCACCATCGATTGTGACGATCTTTATTTGCAAAACATTGTGTACAGTGAGGCCATACTTCAGGCAATGCACACCGCCGGCATTTTCTGCAACATTGCCGCCAATTGAACAGGCAATCTGTGACGACGGATCAGGTGCGTAGTAAAGACCCCAGGTTGCAGCGGCTTGGGAGATGGCGAGGTTGCGCACGCCAGGTTGAACAGTTGCAATACACCGCTGGGCATCAATATCCAGAATCTGGTTGAAGCGGGACATGACAAGCAGAATGCCTTTCTCAAGTGGCAAGGCGCCACCAGACAGCCCTGTGCCTGCGCCTCTGGCTACAACGGGCACTTTCTGTGCCTGCGCGTATTTCATCAGCGAGATGACCTGCTCCACATTGCGCGGCAGCGCGACCAAAAGTGGCGTGGTTCGATAGGCGGCCAGGCCATCGCATTCGTAGGGACGCAGATCTTCAGGTTCGTGAAGTATGTCGAGGTCGGGCATCTGGGTGACCAGATCATTGACGACCCGCATTTTGTCGACTGCAGGCAGTTCTCCATCGATCGCTTCGTTATAGAGATTACTCACGCTCACTCCAAAGTATATTTTGTCTTTTTTTTAACTTAGGGTGTGTTCCGGGCTTGTGTCCAGTCTATTTAATTGTGGTCCTACCAGTTTTTTTTGATTTTTATTGATATTAATAATTTTTTGTTTATTATCAATATATTAAAATTCAAATATATGTCTTTTAATCTTATATTGAACTGGTCCTACCAGTAAGTTGAATGGTCATTGAAGAAAAGAATTCGTCGGTCAATACAATGCGGGTTGCCGTGGCGGTTGCGTCTCAATTGGAAAAATTGATTATTGATTCTGCGCAAAAGCCTGGGCAGCGGCTCCCGTCTGAGCGCTTGTTAATGCAACGACTTGGTGTTTCACGAAGCGCTTTGCGTGAAGGATTGGAAATCCTGAGAGCGCGTGGGGTCATCGCCACCGAGCATGGGCGGGGTTCTTTCGTTGCCAATCTGATGCAAGCCCCTTCCTCGCGTCCGATGTTGCATATGTTGAAGACGCAGCCGCGCACTTTGTATGATTTGCTCGAGGTACGGGAGTTTCTGGAAAGCGAGTCTTCGCGGCTCGCCGCCGAGCGAGGGACGCTTGGTGACTATTCGATTATTACCCAACGTTATGAAGAGTTGGTTACTGCACAAGACAAACCGACTGACACGGCCACTCATGCTCGTCTGGATCATGCCTTTCATTTGGCTATCTGCGAGGCCGCGCACAATCCTGTTTTGGTTCATACCTTAAGTTCGCTGAACGAACTGATGCTCAGTTCGGTATTTGCCTCACTCAGTAATCTTTATCATCGTCAGGCTCAAAAAAAGAAAATTGATCGGCACCACGCGCGGTTGTACAACGCGGTTACCCGTAAGATGCCGCAGGCGGCGTACAGAGCCGCTCAAACGCATATTCGCAGTATTCGTTCGGAATTGTTGGCGATTGAACAAGAAGAGCAGCGGCTTATTCTTTCAACTTTGCGTCTGTAAGTATCGCCGACTGAGTGCTTTGAGATTTATCGCGCCAGAAAATCAAAATAGGTGTCGGGAAAGGGTTCGTTCGCCAGGGTGAAATGCCACCATTCCTGTCGCAACGGTAGGAAGCCTGCTTGCGTCATGACGCTTCTTAGCAACAGCCGGTTCGCCCGCTGCTGTGCTGTTACGCCGGCGTAGTCGGGCCATGATTCTTTGCCAAGGAAGTCAACGGGTGTGCCCATGTCCAGCACGTACCCCGTCTTCAGGTCGCACAGGGTCAGGTCGACGGTGCTTCCACGGCTGTGTCCCGACTTGGCGGCAATGTAGCCCTCTTTGAACAGGTCGGGCTTTGAAACATCGGGGTAATACTGTTCGCGCATCTGGTTATCGGCAGTGCGAGACCATGCAATGAAGTCGTTAACTGCGCGTTGGGGCCGATAGGTATCGTAAACCAACAGGCCGAGTCCGAAAGGTTTCAAACGATCCTGTACTTTTTTCAACGCTTGTACGGCCGGCTTGGTCAGCACCGCACGTGCCTGTTCGTATCCGTTAACAGGTCGCCCCAGAAAATTGTCGCTGCCCGTGTACATCAGGTCGATCCTGATGCCTGGAACAGCCTCTTCCAAGTAGGTGAAGCCCGCGGGCAACTGGCTTGCGCTGGCGTGGGAAGTGAACAAGCTGCTCATTGCGAGTATTAAACCAGAGAGCCAAAAACGAAAGTGTGCGCGCATATCAAACCAGAACTTGTTGGAAATTCGCATCGGCATCCACTGTAAACCGAGTTTTTTGGAGAAACAACAGGCCGTTATGAAACAGCGCCGCATAAGGCGGCGCTGTTCAGGCCCGGATGCGGTGTTATTCGCGGTGATGCTGGGGAGCGCGCGTTTTGTTCCTGGGGAAAACCCAAAAACCGGCACCAACCAGCAATGGTATTGCCATGGCAATCCAGCTCAATACATTCCAGATGCCGCTTCCCAACAATGCGCAAAGCAGACCAAAACAGGTTAGGCAGCCCAACAGGATCGGGGTGCGCCAGACAGGGATATGACGACGCGAATGTGTGTTGGAATGGGGCAGGGATGACATCATGACCTCGTTGCGGAATAGGCCGGCGTCAGTGTGTCGGCAATTTGTCGGATACGGGCGTCATTGGTTTTTCGCCTTGCAATCCACAGGTACAAGCCGCTGGCCAACACCACGATGGTCATCAGGTCGAGCAATGTCCAGATGATTTTAAGTGGCAATCCGCCGTAGTCGCCGAAATGCAAGGGGCGGGAAAGTTCCAGCATAACCAGGTACCAGGGAGGCTCGGCGACGGCTGTGACCTCGGCAGTCGTGGCATCAATCAGAACCGGTGTGAACAGATGGGATGTCAGCGGTGTTGAGCCCTGCATCCAGAAAACGTAGTGATGGGGGGTGGCGAACATGTTGCCCGGATGGCTGAAGCTGGTTGCGATGCTGTCGGGTAATGCCCGGGTGGCGGCGGCCATGGCGGCATCGGCAGATACGTATTCCGAGGGCGGACTTTCATTCTGGTAGGGCGCAATTAAAGACGCAACTTCAGTCGATTGCCAGTAGCTGAACATGGGCGTAGCCAATTCATTAATGACGCCGGTAACCCCGACGACGGTAACCCAGACAACGGTCACAATACCCAGCAGGTTGTGAAGGTCGAGCCATTTAAGACGACGCGAGCGATCGGCGCGAACGGTGCCGAATTCGAGTTTCTTCATGAACCGGCCATACAGCACCACGCCAGACACAGTGGCAAGTACGAAGAGCAGCCCCATGAAACCCAGGAAAAGCTGTCCCGGCAGTCCTGCGAACAAGTCAACGTGTAGGGCGTACATGATGCCCATGAATGTGAATTGCTCTTCAAAAACGCTGGGCCCATCGTAGAGCAGTTCTGCGGTATGGGCGTCGAACCGCATGTAATGATGGCTTTTTGCATCGGCGGCGGTTGTCGGGTCGGCCATGCCGACCCAGACAACAGGTTCGTGATCATCAATATAGGTGTATTGCAGCGCTTGGCCAGGGTAGAGCGCCCTGGCATTGGCGTGAATGGTGTCTATGCTGGCGCGCGGCGTACCTTCGGGGACCACGACATGGGGTTTGCCGTCTTCGAATGCGTGCTCGATTTCCTCATGAAATATCAGCGGTAAACCGGTCAGGCAGATAAGCAGTAGAAAAACGGTACAGACCAGGCTGGACCACTTATGCAACCAGTACCAGGTTTTAAGCGAGGCGGCAGTTGTCATGGAAAACCTATGTTGGAAGAAGATGGGTGAGTTTTTACTGGCGAGTCTGCCAATTTGCGGTTAGTTATATATTCTCAACGCTATAAATTATTTTATTAATGCAACTGAGAACTATTCTTATTTTAATTAATCCGTAATGATTCGTCAATCATCGTCAGGCGTGTTTACAATGTCGGCTCATAATAAAAGGAGAACCCGCATGCAGCTTATTATTTCCGCCGGCGTCATATTGCTGGTCGTGATCTGGGGGATTATTGCGCCGGAGTCCCTGGGAGGGATTTTTGACGAGCTTCTCGGTTTTATAACGGTTACGTTTGGCTGGCTCTATTTATGGATTGTTTTGGGGTTGGTCGTTGTCGCCGGTCTCCTGGCATTCAGCCGTTATGGCGATTTGAAATTGGGAGCCGAGGACGAAGAGCCGGAGTTTTCGCTTCATAGCTGGTTTGCCATGTTGTTTGCTGCAGGTATGGGTATCGGTTTGGTGTTTTGGGGCGTGGCGGAACCCATTTCCCATTTCGGCTCGCCGCCACCGGGATTTATTGCTGAAACGCCTGGCGCCGCATCGGCCGCCATGCGATACAGCTTTTTCCATTGGGGGTTGCATCCCTGGGCTGTATACAGTGTGGTGGCACTCGCCATTGCCTTTTTCTGTTTCCGTAGAGACAAGCCGGCGCTGGTTAGTGTGGCCACCAGTTCTTTACCCTGGCGCTGGGCTCCGCATCTGGGCTTGGCGGTCAATGTACTGGCCATTATTGCAACGGCTTTCGGGGTGGCGGCGTCGCTGGGTATCGGGGCACTGCAAATCAACAGCGGTTTGCATTACGTGCTGGGTGTACCCATTAGTACGACGGCGCAGGTTTTAATTATTGTCATTACGACCATTCTGTTTTTGACCTCGGCGGTAACAGGGGTTACCCGTGGCATTAAATGGCTGTCCAATATCAATCTGATTTTGGCTTTTGTATTAATGGTCACGGTTTTTCTTATTGGTCCTACCGTATCAGTGATCGATACATTCACGACCACCCTGGGCAGCTATGCCAGCGAGTTTGTGCGCATGAGTCTGCGCACGACCCCGTTTATGGACGACAGCTGGATCGGTAGCTGGACCATTTTCTACTGGGCCTGGTGGATCGCGTGGTCTCCTTTTGTCGGTCTGTTTATTGCGCGTGTTTCCCGGGGCCGGACGATTCGCGAGTTTGTCCTGGGTACCGTTCTGGCGCCCACTTTCGCAGGTTTCCTGTGGTTTTCCGTGTTTGGCGGCACAGCGCTGCACATGCAGATATGGGATGCCGTGCCGTTGGCGGAAGCCGTAAAAGCCGACGTTTCAACTGCGTTGTTTGTGATGTTCGATGCCATGCCGCTGGGCACTTTGATGTCTGCGGTTGCGACCGTGCTGGTATTGGTGTTTTTCGTCACTTCCGGCGATTCCGCGACGCTTGTTCTGGGCATGATGAGTACCGGGGGTGAGCCGAATCCGCATGCCCGCGTGAAGATTATCTGGGGCGTATTGGTGGCGGGTATCGCCATCAGTTTGTTGCTGGCCGGCGGTATTCAGGCAGTACAGACCGCCACAATTGTGTTTGCGCTGCCGTTCACATTGGTCATTGTGCTGATGGTCGTGGCGTTATGGCGGGCAGTGAAACAGGATTATCGCGAAGAGCGCCGGCGCGAGCGTGAACTGCGTCGCAGGTTGCGTTATTGGGCCGATCGCGAAGACGCACAGCATGCGTCCGAGCCGCCATCTTCTTAATACCTGTTAACAAACCGTCAAGAAACGACTATGAACAAAACAAAAAGAATGAAAGCCGTGAAACGGATGTTTTCGTTTGGTGCGGGGCTCTTGCTTGCCCCGTCTGTTTCCGCCGTTGTGCTGACGGAGGACGTAAAACATTCCGTTGAACTTTACGGCTCATTGCGCATGCAACTGGAGTCCGTGCATCCGGGCAATAGCGATCCGTGGGGGGCTTATGTGGGTTTACGCGACGCATATACGCGTGTTGGTGTGAAAGCGGAATATCGTTTCACCGACGACATTGCCGTATTCGGGCAGCTTGAGTTGCCGTTCGATACAGCCAACTTTCGTGTCAGTGATCCTTATGACCAGGGTGGCGCCGGGCGTGATCATCGGCAGCGCATACGTATTGCGCAGCTGGGCGTACGTACGAATGCAGGTACTTTAATCGGTGGCCAGCAGTGGATGCCTTATTACAATGCAGTCGCTGCACCGGTAGATCAGTTCAGCAGTTATTACAGTGGTTTCGCAACGTATACCGCTTTTCGGATCGCCGACACGGTTTCGTATTACAGCCCCTCGGTTCATGGTTTCACATTATCAGGCAGCTACACTTCGGCCGCGGGCAATCGGCGTTCAACGTCGCGGATAGATGACCGGCGTATTCAGGCGGCGCTGTCTTATACTTTGGGCGATACGCGCTTGGCGGTGGGCGCGGACGATCGCGGCGATACGGGCCTGGGTAAAGATCGCGTGTATGGTGTTTCGGCCAGCCATCAGGCCGGCCCCTGGTATTTCGCGGCCAAGTACGAAGTGTTTGACACCAACAACCACACACCCGGCGCTTTTTCCCGCGATGGCAATGAGGCATTCAATGTGTTCGGAAGTTACAGCACCGGCGCATACACATTCAAGGTCATGTTTGCCAGAGTACAAAACTATGGCGGCAACATCGTGCATCTGGGTGTTGATTACCAGTACAACAAAAGCCTTAAACTATTTACCGAGTTTTACCGTGAGGGTTCCACGGCCTCTATCGTAGAGAAACGGGGCGGGCTGGCCGACCTTACATCAGCCAGCCAGGGCGGGCGCGCGTTTCTTGTTGGGTTCCGTTACGACTTTTAGTTCTTGGCTTTAAGCGGGCCGCCGGTTCAGGCCAGATTTTTAATCTGGCCTTCCAAGTTGTTTTTCAGGCCCGGTTCCAACTGCAATTGCCTGGCCAATTCATCCAGGTAGGCACGTTCCATGAAGCTTTGCTCGTCAATGACGAGCAGGCTGGCCAGGTACATTTCAGCTGCCATTTCCGGTGTCGCCGCTTGCTGTGCAATGACCGCGGGGTCGGCCGGCTTTTGCAGTTCCGCGTGAAACCAGGCCTGGTCCTGGGTATTGCCCAGCCGGGCCACTTCGGCCTCCAGTAGTGCGCGCTCCGAGTCTCCGATATGTCCATCGGCCTTGGCGGCGCCGATCATGGCCGCCAATACCGCCCGACTGTGTGTTTCCGTTTCATTTTCCGACCAGTCCAACGCGGTGGGCGGTGGCTGTTCGATTTGGACATCGGGTCTTTGCGAGGGTTGAGGCGCTGCAGGTGTGTTATTGGCTGAACGCTGCTTCTGCCAGTCTGAATACGCTTTGAGGGCAACAGCGCCCAACGCCGCCGCAGCGCCATAGGTGGCGACTTTGCCCCCCATTTTCCTGAATTTCTTGTTGCCTAATAAAAGCCCCAGTGCACCGCCGGTTAAAGCACCACCGCCAAATCCACCCAGGCCGGTTTTACGGCCAAGGTCATTGAGCTGACTACCAGCGGATTGTCCGGCTTGTTGTCCTGAGGAAAGCATTTGCTGGAGTAGGTTTTGTATCGACATTGGGTAACTTCCGCCATGTAGTGAAACAACATGGATGAATAATAGCAGGGCTGACTCGTCTTTTTCAGGTTGGTGTCTACGCAGGTTCAGCTACTGGAAAGGTGATCAGGTGTATGATCGGCCAACTGATCATGTTGGAGGCTGTTCATGTCTGCAAAACCCCGGCTTTTTAACCCCAATTTAGTACTGTTGATTATTTGTCAGGGCTTGTTTTTTACGAATAATGTGACTTTTATTGGTATTAACGGGCTGGTGGGCATGAATTTAGCGTCAGTTCCCTGGATGGCCACGTTGCCTATTATGGGCTATGTGATCGGTGGGGCCTTGTCGACGGCATTGGTTGCCAAAACCCAAAGTCATCACGGTCGTAAGAAATCCTTCCAATTGGGTCTGGTTGTTGCAGTGCTCTCTTCGTTGCTCTGCGCTTTCTCGGTATGGATTGAAAGTTTCTGGCTGTTGGTGTCGGCTACCGTGATTGCCGGTTATTACAGTGCCAACGGACAGCTATACCGTTTTGCGGCCACCGAGGTGGTTGACATCAGCTTGCGTGAAAAAGCCATTTCCTGGGTATTGGCGGGTGGACTGATTGGCGCGGTTGTCGGGCCTGCCCTGGCCCGGCATACCAAAGATGTTGCAGCTTACCCCTTTATGGGGGCGTATCTGGCGTTGGCGGTGCTGGCCGTTTTGGGCATAGTATTGATGAATTTCATTCGGTTTCCTGATGATGCAAGAACCCAGGCACCTGAGTCGAGTGGTCGGGATTTAAAAGAGATTGCGCGTCAACCGGTATTTATTGTGGCGGCGTTGGGGGCTGGCATCGGGTACGGCATTATGAATTTGCTGATGGCTGCCACGCCGCTGGCAATGGAGGTAGACGGTTTTCCGTTTTCCGATACAGCAACGGTATTGCAATGGCATGTGATCGGGATGTTTGCCCCCGGGTTTATCACCGGCTCGTTAATCAAGCGTTATGGCACATTGCAGATTATGCTGGCAGGCCTGGTGCTGAACATTGCTTGCATTGTCATTGCCCTGTCGGGCAACACATACGAGCATTATCTGGTGTCGCTGTTTTTGCTTGGGGTTGGCTGGAACTTCCTGTTTACAGGCTCGACCAACCTGGCTACCCAGGCGCACACACCGCAAGAACGTGATAAGGCTCAGGGCGCTATCAATTTTGTGGTGTTTTTTGTGATGGCTTTATCGTCGTTCAGTTCCGGCGCGCTGGTTACGACGCAAGGATGGTGGTGGTTGAATATTGGGTCGCTCGTTCCGGCCGTGATTGTCGGCGTGGCACTGTTGATCCTGTATTTGCGCCGGGCCCGCCAGGACGTTGCGTCGTGATTCATCGCCCGCTTGCCGGCGGGCCTGGTGTCCTACTCAAGACTGAACACAAGAACACTTGATGTCGCGGACACATAAAGCCTGCCCTCCTGGTCAGTGAGTCTGGCTTCTGAAAAAATGACGCGTTTGCCACTGCTGGTGACGATCCCTTCAGCGCTCAACAGGCCTGTCTCTTTGTTGATCGGTCGGTGGTATGAAACCTTTAAGTCGATCGTGGAAAGGCTTTTTCCTGGTGGAATCTTGCTCATTGATGCATAACCGCAGGCAAAATCCATCATGGTTGCCGAAAAACCGCCATGTACAAAATAGTTTGGGTTGTACAGGTGTCTGTCGGGTGTGGCCTGGAACACAACACGGCCATCTTCGGCTTCAACCATTTTAATATCCAGCGTTTGTGCGATCGGGCAGCGTAAGTCCTGATCCAGCATAATCTGCAATTGTTCCATGCCGGTCAGGTGCAGGCCCAGTTCGTGAGTCATTGTCATTGCTTATTTCCAATCGTTGCGTCGAATGTTGAAACAGAATCCGATTCTAGCGAAATTGGCGAAGTCAGGTTGATGGGTGCTGATAAAGCGTGTAATTTTCAAAGAGGCTTGTTTAGGAATGTACAGTGATGAAAGCAGTCTGGTATTGCCGTAATGGCGCAGCGCGTGAAGTGCTTGAGTATGGTGAACTGCCCGATCCGGAGCCCGGGATCGGCGAAGTACGGGTGAGGTTGCATGCCTCGGGAATCAACCCGTCGGATGTGAAGTTTCGATTGCGCCGCCCCTTGGATTTCGATCAGATTGTGCCGCACAGTGATGGCGCCGGAATGATCGACTACGTGGGTCCTGGGGTGGGTTCGCATCGTGTCGGGCAGCGTGTATGGGTGTGGAATGCGCAGTGGCGCCGGCCTTGGGGTACGGCGTGTGAGTATGTTGTCTTGCCCGAGATACAGGCTGTTCCCCTGCCTGACACAATGAGTTTCGAGCAGGGCGCCTGTCTTGGTATTCCTGCACTCACTGCCGTTCAGTCAGTTCGGCTGGCCGGCCCGCTTGCTGGTAAAACCATTCTGGTTACTGGGGCGGGTAGCGCAGTGGGGCATTACGTAACGCAAATGGCGGTACTGGAAGGGGCCCGTGTTATTGGAACGGCAGGTTCAGGTGCGCGCCGCGAAGATGCCGAGCAGGCGGGGGCTTTCTCGGTTGTCGATTACAAGCAGACGGCAGTTGGGGCACGGGTGCTGGAGTTAACCCAGGGCGAGGGTGTCGATGCAATTATTGATATGGATTTTTCCTCAACGGCTGCTTTGCTTTCGGAAAATGTACTCAAAACCCATGGCGTCTATGTTTGCTATGGCTCCAATACTGCCGGCGTGCTGCCAGTCGATGTAAGAGCTTTGCTATGGCGCTCAATCGATTTGCGCTGCTTCCTGGTGTACGACTTGTTGCCTGATGATCGCGCAGTCTGCATTGAAAAATTGTCCGGATGGCTGGAGCAGGGCCGGTTGCAGCATCGGGTGGCAAAAACATTTCGTTTGCGTCAAGCAGCTGCCGCGCATGAATTCGTCGAGTCGGGCGCCAAGCGCGGCACCGCCATTCTCAGAATCTGAATCTTTTGCAATATTGTGAATCGAGGTTGGATTTTCAATTTTGGAGTTAATGCAATGACGCAACAAACTGAAAATGTCTTGCCACCCAAACCTTTATGGGCACCCTCACAAGCGCAAATCGACGCGTCGCGGCTGGCACATTATCAGCAGTGGCTGGCGCGCCATTACGGTGTGTCGCCGGGCGACTATGCCGACTTATGGCAATGGTCGGTCGATAATCTTGAATTGTTCTGGACGTCAATCTGGACGTATTTCGATGTTCAGTCGGACGGCTTGAACGAGCCCGTGCTGGCGTCTCACACCATGCCAAACGCGCAATGGTTTCCCAATGCCGCGCTTAATTACGCAGAACATGTTTTTCGTAATGCAACCGATCAGCGGCCGGCGCTGATCGCTCGCAGTGAAACATCGGAGCCCTTCGAGGTTTCGTGGGCCGACTTACGCCGCGATGCCGGTGCGCTGGCTGCCAGCCTGCGCAAGCTGGGCATTGGTAAGGGCGATCGCGTGGTGTCGTATCTGCCGAACCGCCCTGAAACCGTGGTGGCGTTCATGGCATGTGCCAGCCTGGGGGCGGTGTGGTCAAGTTGTGCTCCCGACATGGGGGTGCGTGTGGTTACCGATCGCTTCAGCCAAATTGAGCCTAAGCTTATTTTTGCCACCGACAGTTACAGTTACAACGGCAAGTTTCATTCCCGGGTGGTGCAGGTCAACGAATTACTTGAATCACTGCCCACCGTTGAACATGTGGTTCATGTGCCCGGGCCCGACACCAGGGTCAGTGAATCATTGCCATGGCGAAATAAATTGTCCTGGGAAAGTCAGGTTGCCGAGCCGGCCGACCTGGTATTTGAGCGCGTGCCGTTCTCGCATCCGCTTTGGGTGGTTTATTCCTCAGGCACAACCGGGTTGCCCAAAGCCATTGTGCATAGTCATGGCGGCATCGTATTGACGCACATGAAAACCATGGCGCTGCAACATGATCTTCGCGAGGGGGATCGTTTGTTGTTTTTGGGCGGAACCGGCTGGATCGTCTGGAATCTGCAGGTGGGTGGCCTGCTGGTTGGTGCAACGGTTATTCTTTACGACGGAAATCCCGCATGGCCTGATAAGAAGGCATTGTGGCGGTTTGTGAATGATTATGGCGTTACCCTTCTGGGTTGCGGCGCTGCTTATTTGATTCACTGCATGAAAGAAGGCCTGGAGCTCAAAACAGTGGGTCCGTTCAACGCCTTGCGCGCCATTAATGCCACGGGTTCTCCTTTACCGACCGATGCGTTTGAATGGGTTTATGACAACATCAAGTCAAACTTGTGGCTTGCGTCGATCAGTGGCGGGACGGATATTGCATCGGGCTTTGTCGCCTGTGCGCCCACATTGCCGGTCTATTCCGGCGAGATTCAGTGTCGCGAGCTGGGTGTGGCTGCCTACGCATTCAACGAGCAGGGCCAGGCCGTGGTCGACGAGGTGGGAGAATTGGTTATTACCAAGCCGATGCCGTCAATGCCAATCTGTTTCTGGAACGATCCAGACCATAAACGCTATCACGACAGTTACTTCGATATGTTTCCGGGTCTCTGGCGCCATGGCGATTGGATACAGTTCACACCCCGGGGTACCAGCATTATCTATGGTCGTTCCGATTCCACGATCAACCGCTTCGGGATTCGCATGGGTACCGCCGAAATTTACCGCGTGGTGGAGGCATTGCCTGAAGTGCTTGATAGCCTGGTGGTGGATCTGGAGTATCTGGGGCGTGATTCTTTCATGCCTTTATTCGTGGTGCTGGATGAGGGCCGGGTGCTTGATGACGATTTGAAAATCAAGATCAGAACTCAAATCCGCACCCATGCGTCGCCACGTCACGTACCGAACGAGATTTATCAGGTCGAGGCGATTCCCCGCACGTTAACCGGCAAGAAAATGGAGGTGCCGGTGCGACGTTTGTTGCTGGGCTCACCTTCGCAACAGGTAGCGCACCCCGACGCGATGGCGAATCCGGACAGTCTGGCCTTTTTTGTACGTCTGGCACAGGATCTGGCGCGGGCCTGACCTGACATTCAGTCAACCTATTTGGAAAATTGATCTTGTTTGTGACCGATACTATTGCCGATTTTCGCCACCTGTTCCTTGATGCAGTGCCTCTGATGGATGTCAGGGCTCCCATCGAGTTCAAAAAGGGGGCTTTCCCCGGGGCGGTGAACTTGCCGTTGATGAACGACATTGAGCGTCAGAAAGTCGGTACCTGCTACAAGCAGCACGGACAGCAGGCTGCAATTGAACTGGGACACAAGCTGGTCTCAGGTTCCGTAAAGGCCGAGCGTATCGAGGCCTGGGTCAGTTTTGCCAAGGCGCATCCCGAAGGCTGTCTTTATTGCTTTAGGGGGGGCTTGCGTTCGAGCCTGGTGCAGTCCTGGCTGGCCGAGGCGGGTGTGCATTACCCCCGTGTTGCAGGCGGCTACAAAGCCATGCGGGGTTCGTTGTTGGACGAGATCGAACAGGCCTTGAGCCGATGCGAGTTTTTGCTGGTGGGCGGATTAACCGGTTGCGGTAAAACAGAGGTATTGAAACGTTTGCACTCAGCGCTGGATCTGGAAGGTTTGGCCAATCACCGCGGGTCCAGTTTCGGCAAGCGTGCCACGCCGCAACCCGCCCAGATCGATTTCGAAAACAGCCTGGCTATTGCGTTAATGCGTTCCCAGGCTAAAGGCAGAAATCATTTTGTGCTTGAAGATGAGTCACGGTTGGTGGGTAGCTGTGCCGTCCCGTTGAGTCTGTATCAACGCATGCAAACGATGCCGGTGGTATGGCTGGAGGATACTTTCGATAATCGCGTCGCGCGTATTCTGCATGATTATGTGGTGAGCTTGTCACAGGACTTCATCGCGCTGGAAGGCGAGCAGGAGGGTTTTCAGTTATTTGCGCAACGTTTACGACAAAGCCTGGCCAATATCCTGAAGCGACTGGGTCACGAACGCCATCAGCGTTTCGATGCCGCAATGCAGACGGCGCTGGCGGCGCAACGGTGTTCAGGCGACGTGAGTTTGCATCGCGTTTGGATTGAGGGCCTTTTGCGTGAGTATTACGATCCAATGTATGCCTCGCAGCGTGAAAAGAAAGCGGCCCGCATTATATTCAGCGGGCCGCAGGATGCCGTTATCGATTATCTGCATCAGACCGGCTTTGGCTGACATGGCTGTCCAGCACGGCTATTCAGACAACCAACGCGCAGCAGGTGGCGCATGTCTGGCACTTATTTAAGGTACGTGTCGAACCATTCAAGCGCCTCTTTCCATCCTGCTTTGGCTGCGTCTTCGCGATAGCTGGGGCGGTAGTCAGCGTGAAAGGCATGTGGCGCGTCGGGATAAACAATGAACTTCGATGCTTTGGCGGCTGCGTTGCCTTTTTCCAATTGAGCCTCCATGGCTTCAATCGTGTCCGCAGGGATGCCGGCGTCTTTGCCGCCATACAAGCCCAGAACAGGGCCGTTTAAAGACGCTGCGATATCCACCGGATGCTTTGGCGTCAGTTCGGTGTTGTCGCCAACCAGGCGTCCGTACCATGCAACGCCCGCCTTTACGTTCGGGTTGTGTGCCGTGTAAAGCCACACAATGCGTCCGCCCCAGCAAAAACCGGTTATGCCGATATCCTGCGTGTTGCCACCATTCGAGCCCGCCCATTTCACACTGGCGTCAAGGTCGCTCATGACCTGGGTATCCGGCACTTTGCTGACAATCTCACTGAACAGTTTGGGGATTTCCTTATATTTTGATGGGTCGCCCTGGCGTGCATACAGCTCTGGTGCAATCGCCATGTAGCCCTGCTTGGCCAGACGTCGACAAACGTCTTTAATGTATTCATGAACGCCGAAAATTTCCTGCACGACGAGAATAACCGGAACGTTTTCTTTTCCGGCTGGCATGGCCCGATAGCCGGGGACCTCACCGCCGTCCACCGGGATCATGATTTCGCCTGCCGTTAGCCCTTCGGTATTGGTGCGAATAATGGACTGGGCGTTCAGTGGACCGGCGGCAAGCGTGAAGCCGGTTGCCAGTGCGGTTGCCATGAAGCCGCGCCGGTTCAGCTGTAAAGGAGGGAGGTGACTATCGAGATCTGCATCGGAAATACGGTTCATTGTGTTTCTCCTGGGGTTAACGACGACTCTTCCGGGGCATCTAAACGGAATTGCGTGCGTTTTTGCTTGCTGATCTGTTCAACATAAGTGGGTTGCCCGTCTTCGGCAAATTCAACGTAGCCGATACCGGCCTGATTCAGCAGGCGCTCACCGTGTGATGCGTTATCGGGTTTGAAGGGGCTGATTGTCATACCCCGGCGCCGGGTGAAATAGTTCAATGGTGAGCGGGGTGAAAAAAGCCATCTGCTTAATCGGTCCAGCGTATCCAGCAACTTGCGCGGGAATTCGTTCTTGACCCCACTACTGGTAATTTGCCATAAATGGGGAGTCCCGCGCTGCGACCTAAGCCGAATGCCGTAAACAAACGAGTAGTGCACGTCTCCTGAAAGAATGACAAAGTGGGCCGGTGTTCGCGTGTGTCGGAAAATATTCAGAATGGCGCTGGCCGTACCCTTGTGAGCCATCCAGTTTTCCGCATCAACGAGCAATGGCTTTCCGGCAAAGCTAAAACACTTTTGCACCACCTCGATCAGTTTTACACCAAAAATCGGTGCTGGCGACACCATGACTACTGAATCGTGGTTCAACAGCTCTGCCTGCAGCTCTGTCAGTGCCTCCCAGTCCATCAGGCCCGAGGGGCGATTCAGGTTTCGTTCCGATCGCCAGCGTCGTGTGCGTGTATCCATCACCAGTAGTTTCGGCGTTGTTTCCAGGCTGTATTCCCAATGATGAAAATGCAGTAAATGATGAATCAGGTCGTCTTGGTGCGGTTTGGTGGGCGACTGCGACCATGTTTGCAGTTTCCCGAGGGTCTCGTGTTTAAATGCATCGGGATTGTTGCCCCAGCCTTGGCAGAGCATGTAACCCACCAGTGCGTTGCCGATGATTCGCTGTGAAAAAGGATGGCCGTATGCCGTTTGCTCCCAGTCGGCCGTCAGATTCCAGTCGTCTGTTACGTCGTGGTCATCAAAGATCATCAGGGTGGGTACATGGGCCAGCAGGCGCCGCACCGAGCTGAGCCCTGTGACGAATTGAGCCAGGGTTTCGCGTTCCTTGCAGTAGCGTTGGGTTTCGTCTTCACTCAGTCCTGAGGGTGGGCCTTCAGGCAGGCAGTCCCATGCGACGGGGGACCAAACCAATAAATACATTGCCAATATTTCGGCCAAGGTCACGAGATGGTTATCGGCACTGGTGGTGGTGAAGACGGGTTTTTTCGCGCCTTCGAAGAACCGTTTCCGCAAGGGGTCGTTGGGCCGGACATCGGGCAGGAGTTCGCTGCGCCGATAGTAGTTGTATTCGCTTTTGTACAGGGTCTGGCTGTCGGGAACCAGGGCCTCCTCTATCTGTTCATCGTAAAGGCCCAACTCTTCAATCAGTTCGTGAATGGCTGTGAGCATTGGGCCGGCGACGTCGTCTACGTATACTTGATCACCCGTCAGCAACAAGAAAGCCGGCCAGCTTTCCGGTTTGTCTGCCTTATGATTCAACCAGTCATCGGCCGCAACGAGGCCGTCTTCACACGGATGGTGCGGTTTGCGGCACGACCCGTGCAGCACGCTGGCAAGGCGCGCGCGCCTGACGAATTGTGGAAGCGTGTGGCCATCCTGGCACAGGTCGGGTGCCCATTCCCGGATGCTGACCCAGTTTGTTTTGTTGTCGAATGCTTCGCTTTGCCACTGCAGGTCGTAAGGAAGGGCCTGGTCGGCAGGCAGGTCCGAATCAAGCGTGAAGTCCAGAAGGTATAAAAAGCAGTGGCGGCCGATTCGGACCGGCGTTGCATTTGGAGCAAGTTGGGTGCCGTTTGCCAGGCCTTCTACTGAAAGACGCCACTTGCAGGGTGCACGTGTAGCCAGCCAGAACACAATACGCCTGCTTTCCATCCGTCGAAGAATGGGGCCGGCCAATACATTTTCAGTGATTTGGGTTGTGCGATTAACAGACATTTAATTGTTTTAAAGCAGTGTTAAATGTACAGTTTAGCGATCAAATGACTGTAACAATTTATGCCCTTAATTTTTGGGGCGACCTGTCGTTATAACGTATTTAGTTGCTGGGCTTGCTGACCGCAGGAGACGCCTGTTTACATGCTGGAAAGTTCCTATAACCCTTCACTGGTACTCTGGTCTCTGGCTGTTGCCATGCTGGCATCGTATACGGCCCTTGACATGGCCAGCCGCGTCGCGTCCAGCCGCGGGGTCGCGGCCCGTTGGTGGTTGGTTGGCGGAGCGTGCGCCATGGGGCTGGGTGTCTGGTCCATGCATTTTGTGGGCATGCTGGCCTTTAATCTGCCGATCCCGCTTGGGTATGATCCCTTTGTAACCGCGCTATCCCTTTTAATGGCAATCGCCTCATCGGGCTACGCCTTGTGGTTAGTGTGTCGTGAAACTTTGCCATGGTATCGATTGCTGGCGGGCGGGTTCATTATGGCTACGGGCATCGCCAGTATGCATTACACCGGCATGGGCGCCATGCTGATGCAGCCCGGTATCGACTACCTCCCTTCGTGGGTTGCGCTTTCGCTGCTTATTGCGTTTGGGGCCTCGGTGGCGGCGCTGTGGCTGGCGTTTCGCTTGCGCAAGAACCTTGACTATGTAAAAGCCCTGCGGGTGGGGGCCTCGGTTGTGATGGGGGGCGCGATCGCCGGTATGCATTACACCGGGATGGCTGCAGCTCAATTTCCATTGGGGAGCATTTGCGGAGCGGCATCAACCGGCGTAAACGTCTATTGGCTGGCTTTGTTAACCATTTCGGTCACGCTTGCAGCGTTATTGGCGACCTTGGTGGTTTCGATTCTCGATAACCGAATGCAATTGAAGTCAACCTCTTTAAGCAAATCGTTGCGCAAGGCCACCGATCGCCTTGAGCACTTGTCTGTGCACGATGGCCTGACCCAACTGCCGAATCGGGTTTTCTTTGAAGATCAACTCGACCAGGCGGTTCAAAGCGTCAAGAAAAACGGGGGTTATTTCGCCGTATTCATGATCGATGTCGACGGTTTCCAGGTGATTAATGATGCCTACGGGCGCCATGTTGGCGATCAGTTGCTGGTTTCCATAGCGAAGCGGCTGCAAAATGGCATTCGGGTGCAGGATACGCTGGCTCGGCTGGCGGGCGACGAGTTCATTCTGCAGGCGTTCATTTCCAAGCCTGATGATGCCAATCTTATGGCTGATAAATATCTGCGGCTGGTGCAGGCGCCGTTTCATATCGTGGGTCGCGATTTGCATATTTCAGTCAGTATTGGCGTTGCGTTGTGCCCCGAAGACGGGACGCTCAGAGAAACGTTGCTGGCCAATGCCGACGCAGCACGTCGACATGCAAAGACCTCGGGTCGCAATACCTATCGTTTTTTTGAATCGTCGATGAACGACAACGTATACGAGCAATTGCGCTTGCTCCACGACTTTCGCATTGCCATGGAAAGTGACCAGTTAAGCCTGGTTTATCAACCTATTTATGATGCGCAAGATGGCACTCTGGCCAGTGCGGAAGCGCTATTGCGCTGGACACATCCGGAACACGGGCCGGTGGCGCCCGACAGTTTTATTCCCATGGCCGAACGAACCGGTTTGATTGTGCCCATTGGCGAGTGGGTGCTTGACCAGGCATGTTCGCAATTACGACGTTGGCAGGATGCGGGCTGGACGCAGGCACGCGTTGCTGTCAATTTGTCTGCCATGCAGTTCAGTCATTCCGGTTTGGTCGAAATGCTGGAGGTTATTCTTGATCGTTATCGAATCAGGCCTGAGTCGCTGACCCTGGAGATCACTGAAACAACGGCCATGCAGAATGCCGAGATCAGCATCGTCATTTTGCAGAATTTACGACGCCTGGGAGTGCGTATTGCAATCGACGATTTCGGCACCGGGTATTCCAGCCTGCTTTATTTAAAGCGTTTACCGGTTTCCGAGTTGAAAATTGATCGAGGCTTCGTTCATGATCTTACTTTTCGAAAAGAGGATGTCGCAATTGTCGAAGCCGTGGTAACGCTGGCGAACAAGCTGGGCTTGAGAGTGGTGGCTGAAGGGGTGGAAACGCCCGAACAACATGATTTGCTGATGGATTTGGGTTGTGACTATCTGCAAGGTTATCTGCTTGGGCGGCCTGTTCACCCGGAAACGTTATTGGGTTTGGTTACCGCGGATAAACGGGTGGTGCACGCAGTCCAGCCGTGACGAACGCCGTAATCTCTTCTATGACTTCTGTGGTGTCGTTCGGGTCGCACTCTATAGGGGCCAGTTCGTCGAGCCGGTGTGTATCCGAAAATGCATACATGTAGGCCCCAATGGTCAGGGCCATGCGCCAGTTAACATCTTTGGCCGATAGTTCCGGGCATATCTCCAGCAATGTATTGACAAACGCACGTGTGGAAATATCGTAGGCTTCGTTGCGAAGCCGGTATGATATTTCCGCCGGTTCCGTATGCAAGCGGGCCTGCAAACGCAGAAACCGCCGACCCGCAGGCTCCTTCCGTAGCGCTATGGTGGGCTCCAGAAACGCCCTTACCACCTGTTCAACCGTGACGGGATCTGTTTGTTGCTTTAACAGATTAAGCCGGCGTAAACGCTCGTCGGATACAATCCGGCCGCGACGAATGAAAACGGCCTCATAAAGCCCGTACTTTGAGCCGAAATAATAATTGATGAGGGCTTGCGTTACCCCTGCCTTCTGGGAAATGGCGCGCAAACTGGTACCGGCATATCCGGTTTCAGCGAACTCTTCCTCGGCGGCGTCCAGTATGCGTTCAGAGGCGTTGTCTCCCGTCCCTTCCGGGCGGCCGGGGCCTTTACGGGATGAGCGGGGTTTCGGCGAGGGAGAGAGGCTGTTGTAGATTGTCATGTCGGCCTAAATCACGGGTTCGAAGTCGGTCGCGTTGTAAGCATAAACCCAGTTTGCCTTAATGCCACCGGCGTGTGGGTCTTTCTTTTGTTGCTCGCGATATTCCGCATCACGCCTGGCTTGCGCTTCTTTCGATGAAAGGTGATAGGTTTTTCCCCGTTCCCGGGCTTCAAGTTGAACGCGTGCCGTACGGGGCAGACGTTCTTTTTCGTATTGTTGCAAGGCATTTGTTAATTGGCCGGGCAGCGCCGCCAATGCTTTGGCCAGTACATAGGCGTCTTCTATGGCCATGGCGGCCCCCTGAGAAAGAAAGGGTAGCATGGGATGAGCCGCGTCGCCCAGCAGGCTGATACGACCGTTAGACCAGGTTTGCATTGGGTCGCGGTCAAACAGTCCCCAGCGGTAAACTTCCTCGACGCGATCGAATAATTGCTGAATATTGGTATGCCAGCCTTGGAAGTCGGCCAATAATTCTTCTTTCGTACTGCGCGCATTCCAGGATTCTTCAACCCATTTTTCCGTTTCGTGTACTGCCACAATATTAACGGCTTTACCGCTGTTTACATAGTAAGTGACGATGTGGCTGTTGGGGCCGAGCCAGAAAGAAGCCTCTGGTGCAACGAAGTTGGGACGAGTTTCGAATGGGACGACGGCGCGATAGCACATATGGCCTGTAAATTTTGGATCGTCATTGCCGAACAGTTCATGACGAACGACAGACCGTACGCCGTCAGCGCCGATAATGAGATCGGCCTCGAAACAACTGCCGTCGTCGAAGTGTGCCACTGCTTTATCGGCTGTTTGCGAGACACCGGTGCAACGAATTGAAAACGTGACTTTGTCGCGATCGACCATGTTGGCCAGAAGGTGGTGCAGGTCAGCCCGATGAACGTGAAAGAATTCTGCACCGTATAAGCGAGGGCAGTCATCCTTCAGCGGCATACGAAACGTTTCTTCGGCGGTGTCCCAATTTCTTCCAACCAACGCCTCGGGCAGGAATCCCACTTTGTTCAGTGCGTCCCATGCGCCCAGCGCCTTGATCACCTTGACGGCATTAGGTGTCATTTGAATACCCGCACCCACTTCACCAAAACCGGGTGCGCGTTCGAACAAGTGGTAATCGATTCCTCGCTGGCTTAATGCTGCAGCCGTTGCAACGCCGCCGATACCGCCGCCGATAATGCCTACTTTCAAAGGTTTGTTCATGGTGTATTTCTCCGATCACTGCCAGTTATTAACTATACGTTTAATAAATTATAGTTAGAATATGATTTGGTCGCAACCTAACTTTATTTTTGGAGCGTGTTAGTATTCCTCAGCGCCCACGCCGTCCCGGGCGCCAGGTAAATAAGGAAAAAATATGCGCAGTCTTTCAACACGGGTGGGGTTGGGCGCCATAGCGGCATGTATTGGTATTGGGGTTATGTCCGTGCCGGTTACGGCTCACGCCGATAGCAGTGGGCTTGGCATACGTGCGGGTGCGGGCAGTTATTATCAGCGCTATGAATTGGCCTGGGTATCCCCTTCGCTCTGGCAACATCAATTTGCCGAATCGGGCCGGCTTGATCTCGTCGCGGAAGCTGGCGCTGCGTTCTGGAAGGCCAGTGGCAATCGAGAGCGTTCCAGCGTATGGCAAATCGGCGTCACGCCGTTTCTGCGCTGGACCTTTTCCAACGATATTTATCTCGAAGCGGGCGTTGGCGTAAATCGCTTTTCGCATACCCGGTTCGCGGATAAAACGATATCGACACAGTTTCAGTTCGGTTCACATGTTGGTGTCGGCGTGAATTTGTCGCCCGGGAGCCGCTTGGGATTGCGCTACTCGCATTACTCCAATGCAGCCATTAAGCGTCCGAACGATGGCTTGGATGTTTTCCAGCTCACTTATACGCATGCGTTTTAGTTAACGCGGCATATTTGTCGCGCTTTGAAATATCACATTGTTGTAACCTTCACAGTTCATTACCATAGCAACCATTGCATTTGTGAACTGACTGGAGGTCAATTATGAGCAATACACCGGATAACCACGAATCGGCCGACCCCTCGCCAGGTTCCGACAAACGCGTACGGGCAATGCTTTCGTCACTGAGTGATCATTGGGGTTGGTTTGTTGCCTTTGGCGCTGCGATGGTGGTGCTGGGCATGGTGGCCCTTGGTCATGTTGTTGCGGCGACCCTGGTGAGCGTCCTGTTTATTGCTATTTTGATGATCATCGGCGGTATCGGGCAGTTATTTCACGCCTGGCGCCTGAAGCAGATGACCGGTTTTCTATTTTGGACTGTCAGTGGCGTGTTGTATCTGGGTGCCGGGGTGCTGGCGCTGTTTCGCCCTGAAACCGGGGCTTCGTTGCTGACGTTGCTTTTTGGCGCAACGCTGATTGGGTCGGGGGCATTGCGCCTGTGGCTTTGGTTCAACAATCGAACCCAGCGTGGCTGGCAGTGGCTGGCCTTATCGGGTGCTGTCACCTTACTGGTTGGCTTGCTGATCGCGTTTGGTTGGCCGGGTAACAGTGTCTGGATTTTAGGTTTGATTCTGGGGGTTGATTTGCTTGTTCAAGGCTGGACCCTTTTGTTTATTGGTTTTGCATTGCGCAACCGGCAATCCGACGGTCAGTGATGCACAGATTGGCCTTTTGGGGAATCGGTGCCGGTTTGGTTGTGTTGGTGGCCGGTGGTTATATTTACGCCATGGCAACCAGCAAAACGCTAACGTACATTGATCCTTCCGATTCTCGTTTGGTGCAGTTGGGCAAAAAAGTGTATGCGGCTCAATGTGCGGCATGCCACGGTGCCAACTTTGAAGGTCAGCCCAATTGGCGGCAGCGCAAGCCGAATGGGCGGCTCCCTGCGCCACCCCACGACGTTTCCGGACATACTTGGCATCATCCGGATCAGGTTTTGTTTGATATCGTGAAAAATGGCCTGGTGCCTGGCGTAACGGCGCCAGAAGGTTACGAAAGCGACATGCCCGGGTATGCCGCTATCCTAAGTGATCATGAAATACGTGCCAGTCTCGCCTATATCAAGCGTGCCTGGCCAGCGCAGGCGCAATCAATCCAGCGGCAGTTAACTAAAGAGTATCAGAGGGTACGGTAGGCATGTCTGCACCAGAACGTTCTTCTTCGTCTTCAGTACGTCCGCAGTTTGCTTCGCAATTCGAGGGGTATGAAGACGGCTTTCGTCACCGGCTGTTTGTTGTCATTTTCGAGGCAGATACCCGACTGGGACGCTGGTTCGATTTCACCTTGATTGCAGCCATTATTCTTAGCGTAACGGTTGTGATGCTTGACAGCATTTATGCCGTAGCCCAGCAATATGGTTCAACCCTGGGTGTGCTTGAGTGGTTTTTTACTGTCTTGTTTACGATCGAATATATTGCCAGGCTGGCCTGTGTCAAGCATCCGATGAAGTATGCACGCAGTTTCTACGGCATTGTGGATTTGCTGTCGATATTGCCCACGTATGCTGCGGTGCTCATGCCGGAACTGCATGCTTTGGTTGACCTGAGGCTGCTTCGGTTGTTGCGCATGTTTCGCTTGCTCAAGTTGGTGTCATATGTGCATGAATACTCAATGCTCGGTCAGGCCCTCATGGCCAGTCGGCGCAAAATCATTATATTTTTGTCGGTTGTGGCCATTGTCGTTACGTTGAATGGCACGTTGCTCTATTTGGTGGAAGGCGGCCCCGGCACTGCGTTCAGCAGCATTCCTACGGCAATTTATTTTGCCATTACCTCGTTAACCACGGTCGGGTTCGGCGATATTGTTCCACAGACCGATATCGGCAGGGCAATAACGGCATTTACCATGCTGATTGGTTGGAGCGTTCTGGCAGTGCCTACGGGTATTATTTCTTCGGAAATGACTGCCCAGCGCTTTTTGCCGCGGGTCAATACCCGTACTTGTCCCTCATGTCTGGCCACGGGTCTTGAAGGCGATGCAAAATATTGCAAGTCGTGTGGCTCGGCATTGCCTGAGTATCAAAAGGAAGCTTGAGCCCGCCCTGAAGTCTGCTACAGTGGATTTTTAAGCTTAAGGAGAAAGGCGTGAACAGGGTATTAGCATGCGTTGATGACTCCCCCCGCGCCACAGCCGTGTGCGATTACGGCATCTGGGCTGCCAGCCTGCTGGAGGTGAAACTGCAATTTTTACATGTGCTGGATCGTCATCCGGAGCGCGCCAGTCTTGCGGATTACAGTGGGGCGTTGGGCATGGATGCCCAAGAGAGTTTGCTTGAGCAGTTGAGTACGCTTGATGAAGAGCGCAGCCGTTTGGCGCAGGAACAAGGGCGCCAAATTCTTCAGGCTGCGCGCAATCGGGCTGAGGCGGCAGGCTCAAAAGACACGGATACTTTACAGCGCCACGGTTCACTGGTTGAAACCCTGCTCGACCTGGAACCGGAAACGCGTCTGGTGGTGATTGGGCAGCAACGATATTCGGGCAGTACGTCCAAATGGTATCTCGACCAAAATGCCGAACGCGTAGTGCGTTCATTGCAGCGCCCGGTAATGGTCGTCGACGGTAATTTTAAGGAACCGGAACGGTTTGTCATCGCGTTCGATGGCAGCCAGACAGGGAAAAAAATGGTGCAAATGGTTGCAGCCAGCCCGCTTTTGAAAGGGTTGTCTTGTCATGTGATCGCTGTTGGCGATGACAACGACACTCAGCGCCAGAATATCGATTGGGCGAACGATACGTTGGTCAATGAGGGCTTTGATGTTGTGAAGGTTGTCCGGTCAGGTGAAGCCGAGGCCGTGTTGCGTGAATATCTGCTTGAAGTGGATGCCGACCTTCTGGTGATGGGCGCCTATGGGCATTCACGCATACGTCACCTGATTATGGGCAGTACCACTTCCACCCTGTTGCGAACGAGCACGGTTCCGGTACTGGTTTTACGCTAGTGCCCCCAGGCGGGAAACACACCGGTCGTTCAGGCCGACAATGTCTGTCAGCCCCGGTGTGATAATGAAAACGCCTCGAACTCTTCTGTGCTGAGGGGGCGGCTGAAATAGTAACCCTGCACCTGATCGCACCCCAGCGTTTCAAGTAACGCCAGCTGTGAGGCCGTCTCGACCCCTTCCGCAGTCGTACGCATATTCAGTGCGTGCGCCATATTGACGATCGCTGCCACAATTGCGCGGTCGCGCGGGTCACTGTCAAGGTCGCGCACAAAAGATTGGTCTATTTTCAGTGTGGCGGCATCAAAGAGTTTTAAATGGCTTAGTGACGAGTGTCCGGTGCCGAAGTCGTCGATTGACAAGGCAATGCCTTGTTCGCTCAATGAGCGCAAAGTCTCAACGGCCGCTTCCGGGTTGTACATCGCGACGCTTTCGGTAATCTCCAGGCACAAGTAGTGCGGCGGCAACTGATAGGTTTTCAGCAGGTTCTGGATGCGATCGACCAAAAGTGGGTAACGAAACTGGACTAATGACAAATTAACGGAGAAGTAGACGTTGGGCGGCAGGCCCTGGCGAACCCATAACGAAATCTGGGCAATGGCATTCTTTAAAACCCATTCGCCTATTTCGGGCATCAGACCGCATTTCTCTGCGACAGGGACAAATTCGGCTGGGCCGACTGTTCCCAGTTTTGGATGAGTCCAGCGAACCAGCACTTCCGCGCCCGATAAGCGGCCATTGATCAGGTTCATGACAGGTTGGAATGCCAGGTGCATTTGTCCGTTGCTGATGGCAGACTCCAATGCTCTTTCCAACTGAAGCGTCCGAAAGGACGGTGGCTGAAGATGGCCGGTATCCAATGCCATATATAGCAGCAAGTAAGCAGCGGCTTTGTATATATGACCCAGGAGCATACCGGTATCGGAGATAGCAGTGTATGAGGTAAAAAGGAGCTCGCTGACGGCCATGAGCAATAGCGCGCTGGCAAGCAAATACAAGTTGCACTCCCTGCTATTAGGTAAGCGCCGCAGTAGAATCGCCAATGCCACGATGTGTAATGTAATGATGCCGTACTCGGCAATGATTTTAAGGTCGCTCAATCCGGTTTCCGGGCTGAATACGCCGGGCAGCCAGTGGGGGGCGTACAACACAATGCCGAGTGTGGCTATTACGATGCCCAAGATAACACTCAGGGGCCAGGCCAGATGGGCAATGCGGCTATGGCGTCTGGGCAGGTCAGTGGTAGATGGCCAAGGTAGCCAAACGACAATCAAAAGCCCGACTGCAGCCAGATAGCGGGCGACCAGCCAAAAGTAAATTGCCTTTTCGGGGGTGTTTTGGGTAACGAAGGCCGGCATACCCTGAATTGATAGGGTGTGAGCCATATCCAGTAATGCCACGCCAAGAAATGCACATGCCAGGTACAGAATATTTCTTTGCGGGTGCTTTCGGTATGTGCTCCATCCCAGGGCGAAAACGGCAAATGCGAACGCAATGGACGCAATTTCGAGAGTCAGGTGCCACGTGAGGTAGTGACGATGGGCCCAGGTTTCCACGGATTCGATGAGCATGGTGGCCAGTGCCAATAGTGCAGCCACCACAAAACCGATGCTGAGCCATAAGGGGAAGCGGTAATTAGAAGAGCCGGAGGGTGAAGTACGCGGCATGCGTCTGCCTGAGAGTGAAAAGTGTTGATGCTGATACTGTTACAGCGAAAGATTAGCGACATGCCACCGCTTTAGCAAGTGGTATGTACCTGTCCGAGGCCATGTGTTCGCCTATTCGATATTTATTTATGGGCCTGGGCTGAAATGCGTAAGAAAGCTGCAAGAATTAGTCGATAAGATGCCGGCATGTGTATCAACGATAGGAACGCTGCATGAAACGGCGAGTGCGTCTTGGTCTGGGCACCAAAATGATTATGGCTTTTCTTTTGGTTGCAGCCATGTCGGCTCTGACAGGCGCATTTGGTGTGCAACTGCTGGGGCAAGTGAACGCCATGGCGGTCAAGATGTTCAATCAAGAGGTCGCGGGCGTGCGTCACGCCTCGCAGGCTCAGGCACACATGATGGCTGCCGGCCGTGCTGCGGCAAATGCCTTGTTGGTGGCAGACAAGGGCACGCGCATCAGCGAAATTTATTTTATGCGTGATCATCTCGATGGTGCGCAGGCGGAATTGGAAAAGCTCAAGCCGCTGTTTGACAATGAGGAAGGGCGCCTTGCCGTCGAGGAAGTCGTGCTTTCGACTAACCGCTATGCCGAGGCTTTGGAGAACTATGCCCGGCGGCTTGAAACGGAAGGTATGCAAGTATCTGCAGACCCCCAATATCTGCAGGCTTTGGCTGATGCGCAGGCCATCGGCGAGCAGGCCGAAATGGGCGCAGTGGCGCTAGTGTTGCAGAAACAGAATACATCCTCGGCTTTGGCCAATGAAACCACGCAAATTTATCAACTGGCTTTAAGCCAGATGGGTGCACTTTCGCTGGCGGGGGCTTTGTTGGCGATTCTGCTCGGCGCGTTCCTGGCACGCGGACTTAAGCGCCAGTTGGGTGCGGAGCCGCGCGATGTGGTGCAGGTAACGCATGCGGTTGCGAAAGGCGATTTGTCTCATACGTTGAAGTTACGCCGTGTGTACAAGGGGAGCGTGCTGTTCGCAATGAACCAGATGCAAACAGCATTGCGCCATGTTGTGGGCGATGTGCATCGAAGCAGCGATGAGGTTGCCTTGGGCGCGCGCCATATCGCAGAAGGCAGCACCAATCTGGCCCAAAGGACAGAACAGCAGGCGCAAAGCTTGCTGGAAACGGTAGCCACCATGGATGCGCTGGCGCAAACCGTGGATCGTAATGCCGGGGTTGCGCGTGATGTGGCGCAAAAGGCAACGCTTGCGCGTGAACGTGCGGAAAATGGGGGCGAGGCGGTTGAGACGCTCGTGAATGTCATGCATCGCATCGATGCTTCGTCCCGGCGCGTCACTGAGATTGTGGCGTTAATCGACGAGTTGGCGTTTCAAACCAATATATTGGCGTTGAATGCCGCTGTCGAGGCTGCTAGGGCGGGACAGCAGGGTAAGGGTTTTGCGGTGGTTGCCGGTGAAGTGCGCAGTCTGGCACAGCGTAGCGCGACGGCAGCGCGGGATATTCGCGATCTTGTTCGGGAAAGCACGACGGCGACTGAGAGCGGCAGCCAGGTCGCCGGCCAAACCCGCAGCATGATTAGTGAAGTGGTTGAAGAGGTTAGGCAAGTGTCTGCCATGATCCATGAAATCAGTGATGCAACCGATGCCCAGAAAACCGGAATACAACAAGTCAACAGCGCCGTTTCCAATCTTTCTTCGGTTACCCAGGAAAATGCCCTGTTGGTGCGTGATGTTGCGGCGCGCGCCGATGATTTAAGTGGTCAGGCTGCTGCTCTGCTGGGCGTGATGTCAGTTTTTAAATTAGGAAGTAAAACGGTGTTGCAGGGGTGACCCGTTTTGTTATCATCGGGGAATATTAAAATACAAGCGACCTCAAAATTCCATGCCACCACTTTCGTGTTCCCGATGTCGCGATAACGAACCGCTTGACTTCCAATTTAGTTACGCGTTTCAACCGATCGTCAATGTGGCAAGCCGTGAAGTGTTTGCCCATGAAGCGTTGGTGCGTGGGGAACAGGGTGAGTCTGCCTATTCGGTGCTCTCAAGGGTCAACGACAATAATCGCTATCAATTCGATCAGGCCTGTCGTGTAAAAGCCATTCAAATCGCGTCAAAACTGGGCATGGCATCGCGGCTTTCCATTAATTTTCTGCCTAATGCCATTTACAAGCCTGAGCTTTGCATTCGTACCACCCTTGAAGCGGCAGAATCGTTCAGTTTTCCGATAGACCAAATTATCTTTGAGACGGTTGAGGGTGAAGAGGTTGAAGACGGAAAATGGTTGGCGCAAATTCTGCGTGAATACAAACGAATTGGCTTCACCACCGCCATCGATGATTTCGGCGCGGGTTTTGCAGGCTTGAACTTATTGGCCGATTATCAACCTGACATTATCAAACTGGATATGGGCTTGATCCGTCATGTTAATGAAAGCCGCTCGCGTCAGACGATTATCCGGGGCGTTGAGCGCATGGTGGAGGAACTCGGTATCGTCATGATCGCCGAGGGGGTTGAAACCTACGATGAGTACAGCTGTTTGCGCGATCTTGGTATCAGTTTGATGCAGGGATACTATTTTTCCAGACCGCTTTTCGAAGCTCAGGCCGATGAAAAGGACATTCCCTGGCCAGACAGCGCCGGCTCATGAGGGGTATCGATGTCTGACTCAATCCGGCCGTCTACCAGATTGATTGTACGGTCACAGGTTTCCGATAACCGCGGGTCGTGAGTCACAATTAATACGGCGCAGCCGAATTCGCGGTTGAAACGACGAAAAAGCTTGAAGATGCCCGCTGCCGTCTGTGTATCAAGGTTACCGGTGGGCTCGTCGGCCAGCAGCAGTGCCGGCTGAGTGATCAGCGCACGGGCAATTGCAACGCGTTGTTGTTGGCCTCCCGATAGATTCCCGGGCTTTTCCTTTGCAAATGTTTCCAACCCGACCTCGCCAAGCAGTTTCAGCGCGCGCTGTCGATCGCTTTCGCCTGGCTTGCCCCGGGCAATCATCAAAGGCATGAGCACGTTTTCAATGACGCTGAATGCCGGAATCAAGTGGTGGAACTGGAAGACAAAACCGATTTTCCGGCCGCGCGCAGCGGTTCGGGTTTCATCGTCCATGTCGCGCGTAGGTTGGCCTTGCAGAAAAAGCTCACCCGAAGTGGGTTGGTCGAGCAGCCCCAGCATGTTCAGGAGGGTACTTTTGCCGGAGCCCGAAGGTCCGACCAAGGCGGCAAAATCATTCTTATCGATCTCCAGGTCGATACCGTGCAAAACCTCGGTTTGATTGGGTTTTCCCACGTTATACGATTTGCGCAACTGTTTCAGCGTTAGAACGGGTTGACGTGCATCAGACATAACGGATTGCCTCTACCGGGTTCAGGCGTGCTGCACGCCAGGCAGGGATGCTGGCGGCCAAAACGCCGGTGAATGCTGCAAATACCATTGTAATGGGGATCAAGACAGGGCTCAGCGGGATGTAGAACAGTTTTGGGCCGAAGGTGTTGAATGCCCATACCAAGCCAGTACCGGCCACAGCGCCGACTGCCGACCCTGCCATTCCCAGCAAAGCGCCTTGAACGAGAAATACCCGCAACATCTGGTGTTGCCGGATGCCCATGGCCCGCAAAATGCCAATTTCCCGTGTGCGCTGTGTAACGCTGATGGCTAGCACACTTGCGATACCGAAGGCGACTGATAAGGCAACAAAGACGGTAATAACGGTTGTTGAAAACCGTTGTGAGCTCAGGGCATTCATTAGCTGCGCATTGGTTTCGATCCAGCTCTCTGCTTTCATGCCCGTCAGTCTCTGTATGCGCTGGGCCTCCAGCTCAGCCGCAAAAATGTTGTCGACCGTGACGTCGATCAGGGTGACGCCACCGGGCAAGTCCAATAGCGACTGTGCTTGCTTCAAATCCAAATAAACATAGCGTTGATCCAGTTCACGCACGCCCAGTTCAAAAATGCCGGCAATGGTGAGCAGCGCAGATCGCCCATCGTCGGCTTCGATTCGCATTTTGCTGCCGGTTCGCAAGCCCAGGTCCTTGGCCAGCAAACGACCAATAACGGCATCTCCGGCACCGACACGGAAGGTGCCGGAGATGATGTCATCGCTTATTGGGATGATTTTTTCATAACGTACGGGATTGACGCCGACGATTGAAACGGATTTCAGCACGTCGCCACGGCGGGCAAAGGCCGGACCTGACACCACGGGCGACACAGCGGCCACATTTTCAAGTTGGTCTAGTGTTGACTGCACGGCGATCCAATTGTTGATCGAACGTAATCGCTGGCCGCGGGGGTCTTCCCGAGTCAGGCTGATCGTGCCGGGCTCAACCGGGGCAATCAGATTCTGTTCTTCGGCTGGTTCAACCCGAATGTGAGACTGAGTACCCAGCGTGCGCTCAATGATATTGGCCTGCAAACCGTTTATAAGCGTGGTGATAAAAACGATCACTGAAACACCCACGGCAATGCCCACCAGAATCAATGCTGTTTGAATCAGATTCTGGCGTAAAAACTTCAGTGCGATAAGTGATTCGAGCCACATGTTCAAGAGCCTAGTTAAGCTTCATGGGCGTTTCCCCGTCGCTTCGTGTTTTTGACCCGGTGTCACGACTTTTCGGTAATGCACTGATTTTTGCACGCACACGTTCGCCGTTGGTCAGTTCCCCGGCGGCGCCGAGCACAATGTCGCCAGCGTTCAAGCCTTGGGTGATTTGCGATAGAGACAGGCTGTCCAGTCCGATTGTTACTTCGGTTTCGCGGGCCTTTCCTTGGGTATAAAGCCAGACCTTCGCCTGGTTGCTGTTTTGTTGGAATAATGTGTCGTTGGGCACCACAAGCGCTTCTTCGCTGCGCGCCGTTTCGATGGTTGCTGTGATCGTCATGTCTTCTTTCAGAAAATCAGGTGCGGGTGCGGCAGACAAGCGGATATCGACCGTGCCGCGCTGTGGGTCGATTACTGGTGCGATGCTGGTTATTTCTGCGTTAAAAGGCCTGTTTGGAAATGCGTCCGCAATAATAACGGCGGGCTGTCCCACTTCCAGAATGCCCAGGTTACGTTCGTCAACAGGCACGAGCAGTTCAATATTGCTTTGGTCTCGCATTGTGAGTAATTTCTGGCCTGGTTGAACGGTGTCTCCTGGCGCAACGTAGTGTTCCAGCACAGTGCCCGAAAACGGAGCGCGAATTTGAGTTTTATCCAGCGCGGCCAGTACAGCATTCAAACGCTGCTGCAAAATAGACTCTTCGAGACCGCCTTGCGCCAACGCCATCACCTCAAGCCTGGCCTGATCAAAGCTGGCTTGTGCTGCAGCCAGTGTATTTTCCGCCTGTTCCAGATCTTCGGTAGGAATGGCCTTTTCTTTGGCGAGCAAACGCCGACGCTGCACCTCCCGTTTTGTCTGTGTCAAATGTGACTGCGCCTGCTCCAGCCTTGCTTGCGCTTGCGGCCGGCGTGACTCATGCAATAGCGCCAGCGCTGCCTGTGCTTCCTGTTCTTGCGCTTTTAATTCGTCGGCGCGCAGCACCATAAGGATATCGTTGTGTTGAACAGTTTGCCCGCGCTCAACAAGCCGGTCTTTTACGACAGCCGTAATTTCGCTGCCGATTTCGGCCCGGCTGTCGGAGGCAACTCGGCCGGTTGCAACCACTTGTTGAACAAGGGGTTGTGCAGCAACCCGGTAGGCGCGAACTTCCGGCCCTTGCCATTTTTGCCAGGCAATGGCACCCGCTACAGCCACGAGCAAGACGAGTAGCAGCGTTTTCCAATTCAGCAGTTTTCTAGACACAGCGCCTCTCACGACGAAAATCAGGTCATCTGGCGCCCGCAGGTGGGCGATAAGTGGGCTTAGTGTAAACCTGGGAACTCATTTTTGTTGTCGCCATCGCTGTATCTGATTCGGAATATCCTCAAGATGCGCCATGATCGTAACGCCTGGTAGATCGCGCCGTTGCAATGAAGTATGCGGGCTACCTGCCCATAGCTCGACAGAAGGGGGCAACATGGCGCGCAGTTCGGACAGGGCATCTGCGGATTGCCCAGGATTGCTGGCAGCCGAAAAACTAATGGCGACGATGTCGGCATGATGCGCATTCGCTGCGCTGAATAAGTCGTTCAGTGGTGTTTGCGACCCCAGGTTCATGCAATTACACCCTTCGACCAGGCATAAGGCTTCGGCCATCAGGATGCCCAGGCTATGGCTTTCTCCAGGCACGGTCGACAGCAAAACTCGTGGCCGACTGTTCGCCGCAGGTTCAGGTGCGGTGGCCAATGCAGCCCGTAAGCTGGTTTCCAGCACTTCGCTGCAAAGGTGCTCTTCAAAAATGTGGAGGTCGCCGCTGGCCCACGCTTTTCCAACGTCGCGCATCAGCGGAATCGCAATATCCAGTACAAAATGGGACAACCCGATGCGCATGATCTGTTGCGAGAATCGGCGTCGCAACTGGGCAGGGTCGTGCGCCTTAACCAGGTCCAGCGTTTGCGCGATCTCGAGTTGTTGCAGCGACGCCGTTTTTCCACCATTCGCAGGCGAGTTGGTTGATTCTTCGAGGGTATCGCTCAGTTCATGTAGTTGAGCCAGTTCCAACGCCACCACCCGCCCGGGGCGATGACCGGCGTCGAGTAAGCGCTTGATGACGCGAAGGCGCTCGACCTGGTCCGGGGGGTAGAGCCGCTCTCCGTTCATGTCCCGCTCAGGCTGGGGAAAACCATAGCGTCGTTCCCATACGCGTAAAGCGTCTTTGCCAATTCGGGTATCACGCTCTACAGCGGTGATATTCAGCATGAGTTGCTGAGTTTTTGGAACAGACGTCATGGTTTTGAACCTGGTCAATTTTTAATTTGTCATGGACAGAAATAATAACAAACTTATTTTGTCTATGACAAAAGTTGAATTAAATGGATTTTACGCCTATTATTGAGCTATTACATAAATTTTGACTTAGACAAAATGCTTTTTGTCGAGGCGAGAATGGCGAAATTGAGAAAAGTTGCTGTTGTTGGATCAGGTATTGCGGGTCTTAGTGCAGCGTGGCACCTGGGCCGTCAGAGCCATTCGGCGGCAGTTACGCTGTTTGAAGCGCAAGACTATTACGGCGGACACACGCATACGGTCGATGTCACCTTGCCGGACGCGAATGGGGTTTGGGTCACGCATGGGGTTGATACCGGTTTCCTGGTTTTCAACGAGCGCACTTATCCCGGCCTGATCGACCTGTTCAGTACGCTGGAGGTAAAAACCGCGGCTTCCGACATGTCTTTTTCGGTTCAGGCAGCGGCACATTCTCTGGAATGGTGCGGAAGTAATTTGAATGCCGTTTTTGCCCAGCGCCGCAACCTGGTGCGGCCGCAGTTCTGGTCGATGCTCTACGACCTGGTGCGTTTTAACCGTCAGGCAACCGCGCTTGCCTGTTCCGGTTCAGAGGCGCAGTTGCAGCAATCAGTGGGGGCTTTTCTGGAGCATCACGGTTATGGCAGCAGCTTTCGGGATTGGTATCTGCTGCCAATGATCAGCAGTATCTGGTCATGTCCTGCCGATCAGATGATGGCGTTTCCCATTGCCACCCTTGTTCGTTTTTGCCATAACCACGGCTTGCTTCAGTTGGTTAATCGGCCGCAATGGTACACCGTGCAGGGTGGTGCGCGGCACTACGTAGAGAAAATGATTGCCGGAATTTCCGACGCGCGTCTGTGTACACCGGTTTTATCGGTGCGACGGCATGGCCAGGGTGCCGGGGTCTCGATCAGCACCCAGTGGGGAACGGAGCACTTCGATGAGGTCGTGCTTGCCTGCCATTCTGACCAGGCCTTGAAGCTTGTGGCCCAGGATGCGCATCCTGGGGAAATCGAAATGCTTTCAGCCATTCAGTATCAGACGAACCATGCGGTGTTGCACACCGACACCGGGGTGCTGCCGGCCAGGAAAGCGGCTTGGGCTGCATGGAACTACGAGCATGGTGCGTGCGCCGATGGACAGGCTTCGGGTGTGTGCCTGCATTATCTTTTAAATCGCTTGCAACCCTTGCCTTTTGGTGTACCGGTTGTTGAAACCTTGAATCCGTTGCGTGAGCCTGACCCTGAAACCGTGCTGGCACGTTTTGACTATGCGCACCCTGTTTTTGATCTGGCGGCACGGCGCGCCCAGTTGCAGCTTCCTGATTTACAGGGCTTGAACCATACCTGGTATTGCGGTGCCTGGACCGGATATGGCTTTCACGAAGACGGTTATCAGTCGGGCCTGAAGGTGGTCGGTGAACTTGCAGCACGTTGGCATGAGTCATCCGGCTCGCGTGTTGCTGCTTTGGCGGCATAGGAAGTGGGTATCGTATGAAATCGCAAGTTAATCCTGTGAACCCGGTAGATGCATTCAGCGCCAGTGCCTTGCCTTTGATCGGAATCGGGCAGATCCGTCACGCGCGGCTGAGCCCTGTGGAGCATGTGTTTTCGTATAAAACCTGGTTTTTGATGTTGCCCATGCGCAGTGGCGCCCCGGCTGGCTGGCGTGGCCTGGCACGCAACAGATCCGCGTTGGTTGCCTTTCATGACAAGGATCACGGGCTCGGGGGCGCGGACGCTTTGGCCTGGTTTGATGCCTTGCTGCGTGAGTCGGGCATCGACGATGCCGATGGCGAGGTCTGGCTGCAAACTTACCCCCGCGTATTGGGTTATGTGTTCAAGCCGGTTAGCTTTTGGTATGCCTACACCCGCGAAGGAAAACCGCGTGCCATTGTTGCAGAGGTTAACAATACCTTTGGTGAGCGTCATTGTTATCTGCTTGCTTCGTCTGTGAAATGGGGCAGGGAAATGACAGCAGACAAAGTCTTTCATGTGTCGCCATTTTGCAGCGCCTCGGGACGCTACAGGTTTCGTTTCATGAGAACGGATGCTGCTTCCCCGCACGGGGAGCGCATTGTTGCGCGCGTGGATCACGACGATGTGAATGGCCAGGCCATTCTTCAAACCAGCGTCAGCGGGCAGTTGCAAATGTTTAGCCGCCGGACTCTTTGGAAAGCCTTGTTGTCGATGCCTTTCCTGACTTTTGGCATTATTGCCCGGATACATTGGCAGGCCTTGCGCCTCTGGCTCAAGAAAGTGCCGTTTAATCGCAAGCCGCCACTCAATCAACCTTTTGTCACCCAGGGTGACGATACGAACATGTCCCATTCCAGGAGCTCAGAATCATGACACGCACTTTGGACTCCCTTTCTTTACTCGGCCGCTCAAGGTCCCGCGCAAGTCGACCCACATTTGCAGCCCGTGCGGTCTTGAAGATGCTTGATAAATTGTCTCAAGGAAGACTTGATATTGAGCTGCCCAATGGCGATACATGCCATTTCGGCGCAGGTGGATATCCGCATGCTGCATTGCGGCTGAACAACTGGAATGTGTTTACTGCCGCCTTGAAGTCGGGCGATATTGGATTTGCCGAAAGCTATATCCAGGGAGACTGGACGACCTCGGATCTGACATCGCTCATTCTGCTGTTTATTGTAAATCGCGAGCAGATGGAGAAAGTAATTTACGGCTCGTGGTGGGGAAAACTGTTGTATCGGGCGCGTCATGCGCTCAATCGAAATAGCCGGCGCGGCAGTAAACGCAACATTCATGCCCATTACGATTTGGGTAATACCTTTTATCGCAGTTGGCTTGATGACACCATGAATTATTCTGCGGCCTGGTTCCAGGACGACAGAACGCAGTCTTTGTCGCAGGCCCAGAATGCAAAAGTGCAGCGTGCCCTGGATGAGTCCGGGGTGTGCGAAGGTGATCGTCTATTGGAGATCGGCTGTGGCTGGGGTGCGGTTGCCCAAGCGGCGGCGCAACGGGGTGCCAATGTCGTTGGCGTGACCCTGTCGACGGAACAACTGCATTACGCCCAAAACCGGCTGACAAAAACAGGCCTTCACAGTAGCGCCGACCTTCGCCTGCAAGACTATCGCGATATTCAAGACGGACCTTATGACGCATTGGTGTCGATTGAAATGTTCGAGGCGGTTGGTCGTCAATATTGGCCTTCGTTCTTTGAAACGGTGCGCAAGAATCTGAAACCAGGCGCACGTGCATGTATTCAAAGCATCACCATTCGGGACGATTTGTTCGATCGTTATGTCAATTCAACCGACTTCATACAACAGTACATTTTCCCCGGGGGCATGCTGCCCAGCGAGTCTGAGTTCTGTGAAGCGGCCGAGCGGGCAGGATTGCGTGTAACGAATGTATTGCGTTTTGGGCCCGATTACGCGGAAACGCTGCGTCGTTGGCGTGCGCCCTTTCATGCAAATGAGCAGGCGATTCGTGCGCAGGGTTTTGATACCGCCTTTATGCGCACGTGGGATTTTTACCTGTCCTATTGCGAAGCGGCATTCGATACAGGGAATACCAATGTTGTCCAGTTCACATTGGTTAACGACCCGGAGGCAGCCTCATGAGAAACCTCAGTTCAGTCCGGGCCGGCGTTGTACCAAACGCGCGCAGGCCAATTGTCCAAGCGCTGGTATTTCTGTTCTTAATGAGCATGGCCACCTGGATATCAACAGTTCGGGCACAAACCTATGATCCCCTTGCGGCGCCTAAGACCGAATCCGCAGCTTCAGGTTCAGACGCAGCACAGGCCGCGGCGCCGCCCGAGGTCAGTAGCGCGCTTGGTACGGTTCAGTTGCAAGGTCAGAAACGCTTCAGATGGTTGGGCTTTTCCGTGTATGACATTCAGTTGTGGGTCAATGAGCCGCTTAGCGTCAAGGCGTGGGCAGATCATCCTTTTGCATTGGAGCTGGTCTATGCCAGAGGCCTGAGTGGCGAGGCCATTGCCGAGAAGTCGCTGGAGGAAATGCAGGCCCAGGAAAGTATCGATGCCCAACGCAAGGCCCGTTGGTTGTCGTTGATGCAATCGGCTTTCCCGAACGTGGACGACGGCGATCGCCTGACCGGTATCTATCAACCCGGTGCCGGTGCGACGTTCTACTTCAACGGGCGTGAAACCGCCTCAACCAAAGATGCCGACTTCGCCCGACTGTTTTTTGGCATATGGCTTTCCCCGGACACATCCGAGCCGGCGATGCGTCGTGCTTTGTTTGGAATGAATGAATGACTTTTCCGACGGTTCGTGCAGGTTTGCAGTATGGGGCGTTGGGGCTACCCTTGTCTTTTGTTGCCTTGCCGCTTTATGTCTACATGCCTTCGTACTATGCCAACGAGTTTGGCATGTCGCTCACGCTGCTTGGTGCATTGTTGCTTGGCGTACGAATACTCGACGCGCTTACCGACCCGGTCATAGGTCAACTGGCCGATGATGTTTTTCAGCGTGGATCGGGAATGACGGTATGGGTCGTGGGGATATCGGCTGTGCTCCTTTGGGTGGGCTTTACCGGCCTGTTTTTCCCTCCCCACCTGTTTCTTGACATGCAGCAGTCAGGCGTGGGCGGCCTTTTTGCCTGGGCGTCCCTTGCGTTGCTGCTGACCTATCTTGCGTATGGGGTTCTTACCATAGTGCATCAATCCTGGGCGGCGCGTTTGCGTGGCAACGATCAGACGCAAAGCAGATGGGTTTCCTGGCGCGAAGGCTTTGCCCTGGCAGGCGTGCTGGTGGCCAGTGTTTTGCCTTCGGTGGCGGGAATGGGGGTAACCAGTGCGATTCTGGGGCTGACGCTGGCCATTGGTGTCGTGGCGTTAATGACGGGTCCGTCTCCGGACCGGAACAAACCCGACCCGAAACGTGTCGTGCCACGACGCTGGGAACAGATCACCCAGCCCTGGCATATTCCCGCGTATCGCGGACTGATTGCGGTTTTCCTGCTCAATGGGATCGCCAGTGCGATTCCTGCCACTTTACTGCTTTTTTTTGTGAATGATCGTTTGATGGCGTCCGGGTGGGAAGGGCTTTTCTTGTTCATTTATTTCGCCGTAGCCGCGGGGTCGATGCCGGTTTGGGTGGCGCTGGTTGCCCGGTGGGGGTTGAGCAGAGCCTGGCTGGTGGGAATGGCGCTGGCGATTGCCGGATTTGTGGGTGCCGCTTTTCTCGGTGCCGGCGATATCGTGGCTTTCGCTTTGATTTGTGCCGCAAGTGGTTTTGCATTGGGTGCAGACCTTGCCTTGCCGGCGGCGCTGCTTGCCAAAGTCATCCGCCTGCATGAGGCAGACGTTGGGCGCGAAGGTGCGTATTTCGGGTGGTGGAGCAGCGCAGCCAAGCTGAATCTGGCGCTGGCGGCAGGATTGGCGCTGCCACTTCTGGAGGGGCTGGGATATACACCGGGCACACAAAATTCAGCGGGGCTTTTCGCGCTAACCATAGGGTATGCCGTTCTACCTTGCGTATTGAAGTTGCTGGCTATGGGGGCGCTGTGGGTCTGGCGTATGCATTTTGACTTGAAAGGAGAAGGGAATGAGCGTGTTTGGGGTTCAGCTTAGGGGCGGTATCTGGCGCGGTGCATTGCTGGCGTTGGCGTGTTTGGTTCTCACGGCCTGTGCGTCGCCCACGCCTTCCGATTACGCCCAGGAAAAGCCGCGTCTTGATTTGAAAGCGTATTTCAACGGCGATATTGATGCCTATGGCATTTTTACTGATCGCAGTGGGAAAGTGGTGCGCCGGTTTACGGTTCGTATCAAAGCATACTGGGAGGGCAATAAAGGCACGCTTGAAGAGGATTTCATCTACAGCGATGGCCAGACCCAGCGTCGGGTGTGGACACTCATCGATCAAGGTGACGGCCGTTATACCGGCACGGCTTCCGATGTGGTAGGTGAAGCCGAGGGTTATGTTGCTGGAAATGCGTTCCAATGGAAGTATGTATTGCGTTTGCCTGTGGGCGACACAACCTACGATGTGTCGTTCGACGACTGGATGTTCCTGATGAATGACGAAGTCATGCTGAATCGCGCAACAATGAGCAAATTCGGTATCCGCCTGGGAGAGGTGACGTTGTCATTTTATAAACGTTAAAAGGAGTTTCTTATGCCTTTGAACCCACCGATGCGAAACTGGAAAGGGCGGGTTGTCTGGGTAGTGGGTGCGTCCAGTGGCATTGGCCATGCGGTTGCGTGTCATTTGGCGCAGCAGGGCGCCCGGGTGGTGGTTTCTGCACGTAATGCGCAGGCACTCGACGCATTTGTGGAAAAGTACCCGCAAGCATTGGCTGTTCCGTTGGATGTGACCGACGTTCGCACCTTTGAACAGGCGATGGCGCGCATTACCCAGGAGTTGGGCGAACTTGAGCTCGTGCTGTATTGTGCCGGCTACTTCAAGGCCGTGCGCGCTCAGGATTACGACCTGGAAACGATGTTGCGGCACGAGCAGGTGAATTACGTTGGTGCCTTGAACATGTTGCATGCCGTGCTGCCGCCGATGCAGGCACAGGGTGCAGGACACATCAGCTTCGTATCCAGTGTGGCGGGGTTCACCGGCTTGCCGCAAAGCCTGGGCTACGGGCCGACCAAAGCGGCGCTGACCCATCTGGCGGAGGTCTTGTATCAGGATTTGAAACCGGCCGGTATCCATGTGTCGGTTATCCATCCCGGTTTTGTGGAAACATCGCTTACAGCACAGAATCCTTTCCCCATGCCGGCGATGCAAACACCTGAACAGGCGGCAACGGCTATCTTGAACGGCTGGTCGCGCGGGCGTTTTGAAATTCACTTTCCTCGTCGCTTTACTTTGGTGCTGAAGTTTTTGCGACTATTGCCGTACCGCTTGTATTTTTCTTTGGTTCGGCGTGGTACCGGCTTATGAGTTCAGGCGATATTCAACGTGTGGTGGCATTCTATGAGAATCTGTCTCCTGAGCATCTTGAGTATCTGCACGAGGTGTACGACGCAGATGCCGCTTTCACTGATCCGTTCAATGATGTCGTGGGCATTGAAGCCATTTTGCGTATCTTCAAGCATATGTATGCCACGGTGCACCAACCTGTTTTCAACGTTGATGAGGCTGTTTCACAGGGCCAGAACGGCTTTTTAACCTGGACTTTTACGTTTCAGACAGGTAAGAAAACCAAGCGGCGTGACTGGACGGTAAAAGGTGCGACCCATGTTCGCTTCAATGCCCAGGGGAAAGTTTGCAAGCACGACGATTATTGGGATCCTGCACAATCCTTGTATGAAAAAACCCCGCTGGTGGGCGGGGTTTTTCGCTGGCTGCGACGAAGATTGTCTGCAACGTCAGGTTCCCAGTAATTTCGGGGTGCCTCCAACAGGTGTGTTTGCCTCGGTCATGGATTTGCCGGAAGCTTGGTGCGCCTGCGCCTCCATCCGGAATGTGGCAACCAGCCTGGCCAGTGACGTTGCCTGATCCTGCAGGCTGGCCGAAGCCGCCGAGGCTTCCTGCACCAGCGAGGCATTCTGCTGGGTAACCTGATCCATTTGTGCCACAGCCTGATTGACCTGGTCGATCCCGATGCTTTGTTCCTGGCTGGCAGAGGTAATTTCGTCCATGATGTCGGTAACCCGCCGGATGCTGTCAACGGTCTCCCCCATGGTTGAACCGGCTTTCGCAACCAGGCGGTTGCCTTCTTCCGTGATGGATGCCGATTTGTCGATGAGGTCTTTTATCTCTTTGGCTGCCTGGGCGCTGCGCTGGGCCAGAGAGCGTACTTCCGACGCAACAACGGCAAAGCCCTTGCCCTGCTCACCTGCGCGTGCGGCCTCAACCGCGGCATTCAAAGCCAGAATGTTGGTTTGGAAGGCAATGCCGTCGATCACACTGATGATATCGACGATTTGCTTGGATGAATCGTTGATGGCACCCATGGTTTCAACAACCTGGGATACCACCTGCCCGCTATGAGTGGCTACATTGGCAGCCGATTCAGCCAGGCCGTGCGCCTGATTGGCGTTATCGGCATTTTGTTTCACGGTGGTGGTGATTTCTTCCATGGTGGCTGCCGTTTCAGCCAGCGAGCTTGCCTGCTCTTCCGTTCGTGACGATAAATCGGTGTTGCCTGCCGCAATCTGGGTGGAGGCGCTGGCGATAGAGTTGGCACCTTCGCGAACCTCGCGAACCACGTCGAGCAGGTTGGCGTTCATGCGCTGCAGGGCGGTCAGTAATGTAGCAACCTCGTTCTTGCCTTTTACCGAGATATTGCCAGTGAGGTCGCGCGAAGAGACTTTTTCGGCAAAATTAACCGCGTTTCTTAAAGGTAGCGTAATGGAACGCGTGATGCCCAAGGCCATGAGTACGCCGATAAGCAGTGCGGCTACCGTCAAGCCGATCAGGACGGTAAGAGCAATCTCGTTCTCTTGATTCAAGGTGTCGGCGCGCTTGTTAATCAAGCCTTGCTGATAGGTAAGAAGGTTCTGAATGCTTTGTGTGTAGTTTGACAATAACCCTTCAAGCTGATTCTCGAAAAAGTCGCGTGAAACTGCAAAGTCTCTTTTCTTGCGCGCTTCAATTGCCGCGTTTCGTTTTCCAACGTATTCCGAGCGGCGTTCTTGCACAATGCCGAACAGGCGTATGGCTTCCGGGTCAGTAATGCTTTTCTCCAAGGCGGCTTGCAGCTTGGATATCTCCGCGCTGGTTTCTTTCATTTGTTCTTGAAAGTAGGCAATGGTCCCGGGGTCAGTTAACTTGGCGTTGGCGATGGTGCGCGTGGCATTGAGCGCGGTGAGCATGTTCCATTTGGAAATAGTACGCTCGTTATCAAGACGAATTTCTGTCAGGTCTTGTGCCATGGCATCGGAGCTTTGAACGCGCCAGATACCCACTCCTGCCACAATAGCGATAAATAAAAGCATGACAGCGAACCCGATGACCAGACGGGTACTGATTTTAAGATTGTGCATCATGAACAGGCTTACTCATAAAAAAGGGGTGTTTACAATTGGCTTGACAGCTATGTGTCGCTAGGGTTACGTCAGCCTTTCAGGAAACTTAAGGCATTCTAGAGGGCAGATATGATATTGAAAGGATGGAAATGAAGGTAGGTATTGCCGGAGTTGGCGCTTTTGGGCTGAAACATTTAGATGCAATTGCTTGTATTGATGGTGTGGAAGTTGCGTGCATCACGGGTGGTGGCGACACTGCTCGACTGGCGGCGGTTGCCAGTCGGTACAGGGTTCCAAAAGTATTACCTTCCCTTGAGGCCTGTTTGGCCGAACCTGATCTGGATGCCATGATCCTGTGCGGTCCAACGCAGGTGCATGCTGCCCAGGCTTTGGCGTGTCTTGATGCCGGCAAGCACGTACAGATTGAGATCCCCATGGCCGACAACCTGGCCGGTGCGCGGGCGCTGGTGGCCAAACAAAAAGAGACGGGCCTGGTCGCCATGGCAGGTCATACGCGTCGTTACAACCCCAGTCATCAATGGATGCATCAGCGTATCCAGCGTGGTGAACTGGCGTTGCAGCAATTGGACGTGCAAACTTATTTTTTCAGACGTACCAATGTTAATGCGCAAGGTCAGCCCCGAAGCTGGACAGATCACCTGTTATGGCATCACGCCTGCCATAGCGTAGATCTGTTCCAGTATCAAACTGGTGAAGTTGCACAGCATGTACATGGCATGCAGGGGCCGTTGAGTCCGCAGCTTGGCATTGCCATGGACATGTCGGTTCAGTTGAAAGTGGCATCCGGTGCGCTTTGCACGCTGTCGCTTTCGTTCAACAATCAGGGTCCCCAAGGCTCTTTCTTCCGTTATATTTGCGATAATGGAACTTATCTTGCACGCTATGATGAACTGGTCGAGGGTGATGGCAATGTCATTGATGTCTCCGGCGTTGATGTTTCCTTGAACGGTATCGAACTTCAAGACCGTGATTTTTTCGCCGCCATTGGAAACGGTCATGAACCCAGCTCCAGTGTTGCGCGTGTCCTGCCCGCATACGAAACCCTCGATCGTATTGAAAAAGCCTTGTAATGACCAGCGATTCACTCACTCCGGAACAACGCGCCGAATTATTGCGCGCCATTCTTAAAAGTCCCTCTTACCGGCTGGCTTATCACGACGCCGAGTTCATGCGCGATGAAGATTTACGCCCTGTCAGGCTTCAACTCGAGCTGTTGAAGCCTGAGTCGTATTTGCGCGAAAATCATATTGAATCGACGATTGTGGTTTATGGCAGTGCTCGCGTGTTGCCTGCTGTTGAAGCACAGAAAAAGCTTGATCAGGCATCGGACTATCTCGCAAGTCATCCAGACGATCAGCAAGCCAGGCAGGCCTTGAAACTGGCCCAGCGCCAGGTTCATTATTCGCGTTATTACGAGCAGGCCCGGCGTTTTTCCTTCCTTATTTCACAGCGTTTCCAGGCAGAAAACCCGTGCCGGCTGGTCGTGGTAACCGGCGGTGGGCCCGGTATTATGGAAGCGGGTAACCGTGGTGCGTTCGATGCCGGTGCAAAAAGCATCGGGTTGAACATAACGTTGCCGCATGAGCAAGTGCCGAATCCTTTTATTACGCCATCGCTAAGTTTTCATTTTCATTATTTTGCGTTGCGCAAAATGCATTTCATGTTGCGTGCGAGAGCACTGGTTGCATTTCCCGGCGGGTTTGGCACACTGGATGAATTGTTTGAAGCGCTCACCCTGGTGCAAACCGAGAAAATGTCGCGAATGCCGATTATCCTGGTCGGTCGGGAGTATTGGTCGCGTTTGATTGATTTTGATTTTATGGTGGAAGAAGGCATGATTTCGCAGGCTGATCGAGAGTTGGTGACGGTGGTTGAAACGGCAGAGGAAATCCTGTCGTTACTGGAGGTGTTTTATGCAAACTGTCCCGAACAGCCTTTCCCCGGAGATCCGGTATGAGTGGGTCGTCGGAACAAGCGTCGTGGGGAGAGTTGCTGTCGGGACGCAATGGGCTGCGCTCTTTGGCGGTAGCGGGCGGCGTCGCGCTGCATGCCATTAATGTTTACATTGCCGTAACCATCCTGCCTTCGGTTGTGCGTGATATTGGTGGCCTGGAGTATTACGCCTGGAATATGACGCTGTTTGTTGCGGCTTCTATCATGAGTTCCGCATTGTCGGCCAAGGCCAATGATGCCTTCGGCCTGAAGAACGCCTTTCTTGTTGCGATTGTTATTTTTTCGATTGGCACTGCGGCCTGTGCGTTGGCCCCCAGTATGTTCTGGATGCTGGCTGGGCGAACCGTGCAGGGGGCGGGTGGCGGTTTATTGCTGGGCCTGTGCTACTCATCGATCCGGGTTGTGTTTGAAGAGCGCCTGTGGCCCCGGGCCGTAGCGCTGACATCAAGTATGTGGGGCGTTTCCACGCTAAGCGGGCCGGCGATCGGCGGCATTTTTGCCCAATCGGGAAACTGGCGCTGGGCTTATGGTGCTATTTTGCCGGTGGCGTTTGGGCTGGCCTGGCTGGTTATCACTCAAATCAATGCCTCTACAACCGGCAGTACAAGTGCGCCTACCCAGCGCATTCGGGCACCTGTTGGCAAAATAGCGCTCGTTGTGTTGTCGGTGCTGGTGGTGTCAATGGGCAGCCTGTCGACGCATGTGGGCTGGAACGCCCTGGGTGTGTTTGCGGGTCTGGGCATTGCCGTTTTGGTTGCCCGTAGCGACATGAATGCCGATATTCCATTATTACCGCGAGGATCTTACGCTTTACATGAGGCGATGGGCAGTATTTACGCTTGCGTGGCCCTGATCAGCATGTCAATTACGGTTGAGGTTTTCATTCCCTATTTTCTGCAGGTTGTCCATGGCTATGAGCCGCTGGCAGCGGGTTATTTAACTGCGCTGATGTCCATTGGCTGGACGGCCGGCTCTATTTTCAGCTCAAGTCGCAAGCCTGCGATGGCGAAAGTATTATTACGTGCAGGGCCGGCAACAATAGCTGTTTCTCTGGTTGCGCTGGCATTGCTGATGCCGATGCTGCACTTGACGCAAACATATTGGTTCTGGGTCATGTTGGTTCCGCTGCTGGGTGTAGGTCTCGGGATCGGCATTTCCTGGCCTCATTTATTGTCGCAAGTGTTCAGAAGTGCGCCAGTGGGGCAGGAGACGATTGCCTCGGGTTCGGTGATTACGGTTCAGTTGTTTGCGCTTGCAATGGGCTCGACCATTGCCGGCATGATTGTCAATGCAGCAGGTATTACCGATCCCGGCGGTATTCAAGGCGCGCAGTCGGCTGCCTATGCTTTGCTGTTCGCGTTTGCTATTGCACCAGGCGCGGCGTTTTTCATTATTGGCCGTGTTATCCGGGCCAAAACTGAAACCGATGCGAAATCGGCGCAGGCGCGGGCAACGGCTCAGGAAGTGTCGTCGTGACAAGAAGCGACAGGCTGCACAAACGCCAGTCTGTCGCATTCAGTCAGTGTCGAAGTCAGGCCTTGGGCAGGCGAAAGCGTTCCGGGTCGGGTCCGTAGCGGGCCTGGTCGTCGTGCAGCGTAGCAATGTCGCTCATTTCCTGCTCATCCAGCTCGAAATCGAAAATTTCAAAATTTTCTTCAATACGCTCAGGCGTAACGGATTTCGGAATCACCATGCAGTCCAGCTGCAAATGCCAGCGCAGTATGACCTGGGCTACCGAACGCTGATGTTTTTGAGCGATTTTGGCCAGAATCGGGTTTTCCCACAACAAACCGTGCCCCAGCGGGCTCCATGATTCCGTAACAATGTTGTTTTCGGCGTGAAACGCGCGCAACTCGGGTTGCTGGAATCGAGGGTTCAGTTCAATTTGATTTACAACAGGCAGTACACCGGTTTCGTCCAGCAGCAGTTGCAAGTGCTCAATATTAAAGTTTGAAACGCCAATAGAACGAACCCGTCCTTCTTCACGCAATTGCATTAGCGCTTCCCAGGTTTTAACGTATAAGCCGATTTTGGGTACGGGCCAGTGAATAAGGTACAGGTCGATATAATCGAGGCCAAGTTTGTTGATGCTTTCATCGAATGCTTTCATGGTTTCATCAAAACCGTGGCGATCATTCCACACCTTGGTGGTAATGAAAAGGTCTTTGCGTTCGACGTCGCACTCTTTGATTGCGCGTCCAACCCCTTCCTCATTACCGTATATGGCGGCCGTGTCGATCAGGCGATAACCTGTTTTTACGGCAGTCTTGATGGCATCAGTGACTTTATCGTTTTCAACTTGCCAAACGCCGAAGCCAATGCGGGGCGCCTTATGGCCATCGTGAAACGTAACGCTATTTACAATATCGGTCATGCGATCTCCCTCGGGTGTTATACAGGGTAAGCTTATATCCATTATAAGGTTGTCGATTTCCGCTTAAACCAGGAGCTGTCTGTGAGCGTACATTCCAACACAAAACGTATCAGTATTCCCGACCTTATCGGTTACAAAGGTAAGAAAAAAATTGCTTCCCTGACTGCCTATATTGCGCCTATTGCGCGTTTGCTTGATGAAAGTCAGGACATGATTCTGATTGGCGACTCAACGGCGATGGTGGGTTATGCCATGCCCAATACGCTTGCCATCACGGTTGATCAGATGGCGGCACATGCTGCAGCGGTGGTTCGATCAACCCAACACGCCTGCATTCTGGTCGACATGCCCTTCGGCTCTTTTCAAGAGTCACGGGAGCAGGCGTTTCGCAATGCTGCGCATATGCTGGCAGTCAGTGGCGCTGCGGGTGTGAAATTGGAGGGTGGCAGCGAGTTGGCGCCCACCACGCGTTTTCTGGTTGACCGCGGTGTGCCTGTACTGGCCCACGTTGGCCTGATGCCGCAGTATGTCAATACCATGGGCGGCTTCAAGGCTCAAGGGATGTCTGAAGAGGCGGCCGAACGGATTTTCCAGGATGCGCTGGCGCACGAGAAGGCGGGGGCGTTCGGACTGGTGCTTGAAGGTGTGGCCGAGAGCTTGGCACGCCGCATTACTGAAGCCGTTGCAATTCCTACCATTGGAATTGGCGCTTCGCCGCATTGCGATGGCCAGATCCTGGTAACTGAAGATATCCTGGGTTTGAGTGGCGACAGCATCCCCAGATTTGCCAAGCCGTTTGGCGATGCCGCAAGCGTTATTCGTAACGCCGCGGCGCAATATGCAGCGGAAGTTCGCGAAGGGCAATTTCCAACGTTGGATCACTGTTTCGGAGTCAAGAAAAAGTCATGAGTGTGTCGCCGGAGTGGGTCGGTTTTCTCTTGTGGGTGCTGGGCCTTTTCATTGGCGTGGGCGCGGCGCTGTTATATGGACGGCGCGCGTTGTCGGCAGCCCGCGACCGGCATGAGCTTGCGCAAAAGCAATATGAGGCGCGAATCGCCGACGATGAGACGCGCATTCAGCAACTCGATCGTCAGCTTGCCGGTTATGAAGCCGAGATGCGCAGTCTGCGTGAAAGGCTGGATGAGGCGCGCGATGCCGTCAGTGATAAAAATCTTGAGCTGACTGGCGCGAACAGTCGCGTTAATGACCTTGACCGTCAACTGACCCGACTGCAGGCCGAGCAGAAGGAAAAGCAGGCCGCATTTGAGACATTGAAGCAGTCGTTCGAGCAATCCAGAGAACAATTGAAAACCGAGTTTCAGAATCTGGCGAACAAAGTACTGGAGGAAAAAGGGCGTTTGTTTGCACAGTCCAGCACGTCGTCGCTTGACACCATGCTCAAACCCTTTCGTGAGCAAATTTCAGCTTTTCAGCAACGAGTGAATCAGGTTCACGATGAGGCGGTAAAAGGCAATGCCTCTCTGGGTACGGAAATCAAGCAAGTGTTGGAAATAGGCTTGCGTATGAGTGCCGAGGCCAATAATTTAACGCTGGCGCTTAAGGGCGATAAGAAGACAACGGGTAATTGGGGTGAAATTCAGCTTGAGAAAACGCTGGAATTGGCCGGGTTGGTGAAAGGCGATCACTACGACGCACAGCCGCGCTTTAAAGATGGTGAAGGGCAGAATCGACAACCGGACTTTGTCGTTAAGTTGCCAGACGATAAACATATGGTGATTGACAGCAAGGTATCGCTGGTTGACTACGATCGCGCACTCAGTGCTGAAACCGAGGCGGAACAAGGGTTGGCGTTGCAAGCGCATGTGAAGGCGGTTAAGCAACACATCGATGATTTGTCACGCAAAGACTATACGAACCTGATCGGTATGCGCAGCCCCAGTTTTGTACTGATGTTCATGCCGATTGAGTCGGCTTATATCGAAGCCATGAAAAATAATCGCGATCTGTTTAACTATGGTTACCAGCGTAATGTCGTCATGGTGTCGCACACGACATTAATGCCCATTCTGAAAACCGTTGCCAACCTCTGGATGGTCTCGCGCAGCAGTGCGCAGGCGCAAGAAATAAGTGATCGCGCCGGTGAAATCTATAATCAGGTCGCGGTCGTGGCAGAGAACCTGAAGAAACTGGGCGATACCCTGGGTACCGTCAGCAATCATTACAACCGCACCGTAACGGCCTTGGCAGGGCGCCAGGGCCTGTACGGCAAGGTCAGCCGTTTTAACGAATTGTCGGCCAAGGCCAATAAAACCCTGCCGCCTATCGAGCCGCATCACGGCGACTATCAGGTTGAGCGCCTGTCGTTATTGGTTGCCGAGCCTGATTCAAAATCAGACCCGGATAAATAAGCCTGGCGTTGCTGCCCTTTAAATGGGCCGATGCAACGGCACGATATGCGCGATTAGGGTGCCGGCATGGGCAGGCACCCTATGCCTGGGGGGCGTCACCTGCCCAAGCGCGACGCAGCAGCGAACGCAAGCCGTCGGCCTCCAGGGGGCGCGGATTCCAGTATGGATTTTTCAGGGCAATCTCGGTTGCCTTTTCGATATCGGTTTCCTTGAAGCCCAGGTCTTTCAGAGCCATGGGTGCATTGATGGATTTGGCCAGCTCCCATAAACCCAGTCCCGCGTTCGCGTTGCCCAGTGCACGTCGTATTGCGTCCATGGCTTCAGCAGTGGCCGGCTCGTTGTAGGCGGCGGTATGCGGCAGCATAATGGCATGCGTTTCCGAATGGGGCAGGTCGAAAGAGCCTCCCAGTACATGGCATAACTTGTGATGCAGCGCCATGCCTGCCGACCCCAGGCAAATACCGCAAAGCCAGCCGCCGTATTGTGCTTTCGTGCGCGCGGATTTGTCGTTGGGTGCGGCAATAACGGCCGGCAATGATTCGGCAAAAGCGCGTATGCCCTCTTCGGCAACAAGCGATATGATCGGGTTGCGGTCTTGCGCATAAAGCGCCTCAACTGCGTGCGCCATCGCGTTCAAGCCACTGGTTGCCGATAATGCGGGTGGCAGGGTCAACGTTAAGTTTACGTCGTAAATAACGGTGCCCGGTTGAACAATAGATTTTTTCAGCGTGGTTTTAACACCATTTTCAGTTTGCCCGAGAATCGGTGTCATTTCCGAACCGGCGTAGGTCGTTGGGACTGCGATTTGCGGTAGTCCGGTGCGCAGTGCGATGGCTTTGCCCAGTCCGATGGTAGACCCGCCCCCCAGCTCAACAACGCAGTCAGCACCGACCTTGTTCAAAAAATTGATGGCGTCTTCGGTGACGGCTACAGGTGTATGCATTGCCGCTTGTGAGAAAACGCCGGCGCTTAACGTGCCCAATGACTGGGCTATCTCGTGCGCCCAATCCGCCTGATGAGGGGTTGACAGGATAAGGGCTTTGCTTAGACCCGCGCGCTCGAGTTCCTCTGCGAGGCTGTCCAGTTTCCCTTCGCCGAAAATGACACGGGCCGGAAGGGTTTCGTAGATGAAGTGGGTCTGCATAGAACTTTTTCCTGTTGTGGGTTATGCCTGCGGGATTCTAGTCGCGCTAGAGGGTCTTCAACGTGAAATCGTACCGCAGGTAGGCGTAAGGGATCTCCATCTTCTTGCCATCCGGCGCCGTGCCAGGGTCGCATATTTCAAAGTTTCGAATAAGGGAATTTTTTACACCGAACACCACATCGCTATCGAGGTACTTGTCGCCTTCGGCGAACACATGTGTCACCAGCTTCTGATGGTCTGGTGCCTGAATCATGAAATGAACGTGGGCGGGACGGTAGGGATGGCGACTTTGGGCACGCAGCATATTGCCAACCGGGCCGTCGTCGGGAATAGGGTAGGCCGACGGGCGCACCGTCCAGCAACTGAAATTGCCATTTTCGTCGGCGTGAAACTGCCCCCGCAGTGCGAGCGAATCGAGATGTTGAACATCGTAAAAGCCCTCGCTGTCAGACTGCCAAATATTGATGTGGGCGTTGGGGATAGGGCTGCCATCCTGGCTTTTCACTGTGCCTTGAATGAGCATGGGTGTGCCTTCAATGTTTTCAGTGATGTCGGCGCCAAGCTCAAACTCGTTTGCATTTTCAACGTAAAAGGGGCCCAGCACGGTTGTTTCTGTTACGCCCTCGGGCATTCGGTGATTGATGGCATCAACCAGCATGGAAACGCCCAGCGTGTCGGACAGTAAAATAAACTCCTGGCGTTTGTCGTCGCACATATGACCGGTGCGAGTCAGAAACGCAATCGCTTGTTCCCATTCCTGCTGGGTTGGTTCAATTTCCCGCACAAAGGCATGCAAATGCCGAACCAGGGCTTCGCTGATCTGCTTGGCCCGGGGGTTTTCACAGTTTTTGAAGCGCGCAATGACTTCATCGGTCAGGGTGTTTTCGTTCAGGTCACGCATGGCATTCAGTCTCCGAAGGGGTTGACGATTGATCGTATTATTGTGCAAAAATCTGAGTGAATACAGCGGCTGCCGATAAGGTTTCGTTACCTCGCCATGCCACAATCTGATCGGGACGAATCAGCGCGAAATCGGCTTCATACAAGGGGCGGGCCTGCGGTATCGATACTACTTTCAGGTCGAGCCCGCGCCGTTGCGCTTCGTTTTGGAATTCATCAGTGTAAACATTGTCTGCACTCATACAAAGCAGCGTCCATTCGAATCCAAATGTGTCGTAAAGCGATTGTTCGCTTGAGAGCCAGCAATGAGGAGGGCGCCCGCCCGGACATGCGGTGGCTATGTATTCGTTGGCTGAATCGGGAGGAGGCGCACTGCCGTCGGGCACAATGGCCGGGGATTCATCGTAGCGTCCGCCGAATGTAATGCCGGGAATATTGAACTCGGCCTGACCGTGCGCCTGCAAGTATTTGCCCGCCTGTTCACGCGCTTTTTGGCCCGTGGTGGAGTCGTTTTCAATTTCCGGTACCGGTGCATACAGTCCAAGCGAGTCGGCAAAGGTCTTTGCGTAGGCGGTGTTGCGGATCGCAAGTGGCCGGCGCTCCAGTTCATACGTTTCCAATAATGCCTGGCCAGCCTGGCCTTTGAGCACGGCTGCCATTTTCCAGCCGATATTCACAGCATCCTCGACGGCAGTGTTGTATCCCAGCCCGCCTGTCGGCGTGAATAAATGCGCGGCATCACCACCAATAAAGACACGACCTTTCTGCATATGATCGGCAACCAGCGAATGGCCGGCAGTCCAGGCGCCATGAGACAGGATTTGTGCCTCAACCGGCGCGCCGACGCCCATCTGGAACATACGCAAAGCGTCTTCTTGCGTGATGTCGGCTTCATTTTCGTGAGGCTTGAGCTGGGTATGAAAGGCGAATTCGCCTTTACCGTCAACCGCCGCCATGAACGCGCGTCGTTCGTTGTTGAAGCAAACGTTCATCCAGGCCGGTGCGTGGGGAACGACGTTATAGAAGTCGGGGCTGCGGACATAAATAGCGTACATGCGTCCACCCATGAAGTCGCGGACAACGCCGGTTTCGCCTGTATACCGGTAGCCCAGGGCTTCGCGAACGGGGCTGCGAGGGCCATCGGCGCCTACCAGATAGGCCGCAGTGATTTCCTGGCGCTTACCGTCTTCAACACGCTCAACCGTGACCCTGACATGGTCTCCGGTGTCGGTGAATTCAACCATGCGCCAACCAAAGTTAATGGAAATGCCCGGCAGTTTCTCCGCTTGCCTGCGCAGGACTTGTTCAACATATTTTTGTGAGATGCGATGGGGTAGCTCGGCGGCGCTCCATGATCCTGAAAGAGAATGGATTTTCTTTTTCGCCTCGGCCGCAGACGGCAGTTTGAAGCGCGCCAGTTCATGCGATGCATACCGTGTGAAGTAGGCAATATCCGTTGGAAAATCGATGGGCAGGCCTAACTCGCGTATTTCATCGGCGAACCCCAGACGCCGATAGTGTTCCATGGTCCGAGCCTGGGTTGCATTGGCTTGAGGGTTGAATGCCGTACTGGGTTTTTCGTCAACCAATATGGCGCAAACACCGCGTCGTCCCAGTTCATTGGCCAGCATTAAACCGCAGGGTCCGCCACCCACAATCATCACGGAAGCATTCTTCGGTAGCATATTTATTCCAGTTTGAGGTTTTTCGACAATAGTAAGATTACCTTACTATAATGTCAAACACTAAATCCGGTGTGTTCAATTAAAAGGTTGTGGTGCTGGGCGAAGGACAGTTCAAACCGATTTGATCTTATTGGTTCATGGCTTTTGGTTACGGTCGTAGCGCAGCAGGGCGTTGCGTAAGGCTTCGAATACTTCTTCACCCAGTTCCGCGCACATTTCCTGTTCGGCACGATGCAGTGCGGTGCCAAAAGCATCGAGCCATTTCATGCCTGTGGGTGTAAAGAAGATGATTTTTGCACGCCGGTCATTGGGGTCGGGCTGGCGCTCGATAATGCCGCTTTGCTCGAGTTGTGCAATGAGTTCGCCCATTGATTGTTTGGTAATCCCCGCGCGCCGGGCCAGTTCGGTTGCGCGTGTACCCTCGGTATCCAGGTTACGGGTAATGGTGATGTGACTTAATGAAAAGCTCCCATATCCGGCTTGTTCCATTTCCAGCAAAATGCGACTTTCGAAACGCTTAATTGCGTTGTTGAGCAATCGACCGATGTTGTCGATACGCCAGCGTGGCGTGAAGGGGTCTCGGATCAGGGCGTTCATGTTGGGCTAGTGATAGTGCGTTGTTGTTACGTTATTATTACAATTTGTTTAAATAATTCTCAAGCTTCCTGATAAGTTTAGCCGTGTCACCTCGAATTAGGAAGGTAGGCGTGTTATTAAATGTAACTTTAATTGGGTTGTCAGGCTTGCGATGCGTGTCAATGAGACTAAAATGCCAGCTTGTGTTGCATCGGAATACCCTGTTTTAACGGAGACTTAGGCTTATGAATGTAGCAACAGGCGGCAAATCTGCCATTCAATTGAACGCGCCGGACTGGGTTAGGCATGAAGGGCTCAAAAAATGGGTTGCCCAGGTTGCAGCACTGACACAACCAGACCGTATTGAGTGGTGTGACGGGTCTGAGCAAGAGTATGACCGTCTTTGCAATATGATGGTTGAGGCGGGCACGTTAAAAAGGCTGAACCCCGAAAAGCGGCCGAATTCCTACCTGGCCTGGTCTGATCCCACCGATGTAGCGCGAGTCGAAGACCGCACTTTCATCTGCTCGCAAAAGCAGGAAGACGCCGGTCCCACCAATAACTGGATGGACCCGGAGAAAATGCGCGCCACATTAAGCGGCCTGTTCAAAGGGTGCATGCGTGGTCGAACGCTTTATGTAATTCCGTTTTCAATGGGGCCTTTGGGCTCACCCATTGCGCATATCGGGGTCGAGCTGTCTGATTCCCCTTACGTTGTCGCGAACATGCGCATCATGACACGCATGGGTCGCAAGGTTTATGAAGTGCTGGGTGAGCACGGTGATTTTGTGCCGTGTGTGCATTCTGTTGGCAAGCCGCTTGAAGCGGGCGAGCAAGATGTACCATGGCCCTGCAACGAAACCAAATATATTGTTCATTACCCGGAAACACGTGAAATCTGGTCGTTCGGATCGGGTTATGGCGGCAACGCCTTGCTGGGCAAGAAATGTTTTGCCCTGCGCATTGCCTCCACCATGGGCCACGACGAAGGCTGGTTGGCGGAACACATGCTGATTCTTGGCGTAACCTCGCCCGAGGGAAGGAAAATGCACGTGGCTGCTGCGTTCCCGTCGGCTTGCGGGAAAACGAACTTTGCCATGTTGATTCCTCCTGAGTCGTTGTCGGGCTGGAAGGTCACGACCATTGGTGATGACATCGCCTGGATCAAACCGGGCCAGGATGGACGCCTTTACGCTATTAATCCTGAAGCGGGGTATTTTGGTGTTGCGCCGGGCACCAATGAACAAACCAATTACAACTGCATGGCCACATTGCGCGAGAATGTGCTGTTCACAAATGTGGCTTTAACCGATGACGGCGATGTCTGGTGGGAAGGCATGGGGCCTGCACCGTTGCATTGCACCGACTGGCAGGGAAAAGACTGGACGCCCGATTGCGGACGCAAAGCGGCGCATCCGAACGCGCGATTCACGGTGGCAGCCGATCAGAACCCGGTAATTGACCCCGATTGGGATAATCCCGCGGGTGTACCGATCGATGCCTTTATTTTCGGCGGCCGTCGCTCCGATACAGTGCCCCTGGTTACTGAGGCCCGCAATTGGGTCGAAGGTGTCTACATGGCAGCGACTTTGGGCTCGGAAACGACCGCCGCTGCGGTGGGGGCACAAGGGGTGGTGCGTCGCGACCCGTTTGCCATGTTGCCTTTCTGCGGCTACAGCATGAGTGCTTATATTGCTCATTGGTTGCGCCTGGGCGATAAGTTGAATGCAATGCAGGCAACGCAACCCAGAATTTTCTGCGTGAACTGGTTTCAAACCGATGACAACGGGCGCTTCATATGGCCTGGTTTTGGCGAGAACATGCGCGTTTTGAAATGGATGCTTGAACGCATTCAGGGTCAGGCCCACGGTCAGGAACATCTGCTGGGCATTACGCCGCGTTATCAGGACATTACCTGGGACGGCCTGGATTTCAATGAGGCTAATTTCGAGCAGATTACCGCAATCGATGAACAGGCTTGGAAGAAAGAGTTGGCGTTGCATGCTGAACTGTTTGACAAATTAAGCCATCATTTACCCGAAGCGTTGCCAAACCTGCACTCCAGGTTCGAGGCGCAATTGCAGACATCATGATGTTCAAGAACGGTGTAGCGCATGCTGTTTCGTGAGTTGGTTTCGGCATCGCGGCAACGTTTACAGGGCTACAGCTGGTTGTCCCAGCAGCCCGCCATGCTTGTTTGGGCGACAGTGGCCGGCGTTCTTGGAGCGCTGGCCACTTATTTCTTCTATCAGGGCATTCATTTATTTCAGTTGATTTTTCTTGGCCAGGCAGGGGAAATCGATGACGTTGTCTCGGCCTTGCCCTGGTGGGGGCGTTTGCTTTTGCCTGCCTTGGGCGGGGTTGCCGCCGGCTATATTCTCAGGGCATCCTCCCGTTTCACTGCGGATAAACCGTCCGATTACATGGAGTCGGTTGCGATCGGTGACGGCCAGCTATCGATTCGGCAGGGCCTGCTGCGCTCGTTGTCTTCGCTCATTTCGGTGGCTTCCGGGGGGTCGATTGGTCGGGAAGGCGCCATGGTTCACCTGGGTGCGCTGGGGGCTTCGGTGCTGGGCCGTTTTGCGCCGTTTAACCGATCGCGCTTACGCCTGATTGTTGCCTGCGGTGCTGCCGCCGGTGTGGCTGCCGCCTACGGTGCGCCGATTGCGGGGGCATTGTTCGTGGCTGAGATCGTGCTGGGCACCATGGCAATTCACACCGTAGGCCCGCTGTTGTTGGCCGCCGCCGTGTCCAGTTTTACTGTGAATGCCTTGGGCGGGCATTTGCTCAGTTATACCTTGCCCCCTGTGCCTGCATTTGGTATCGACGCAATGTTACCCATGCTGGTCCTGGGTGTTTGCGCCGGGTTTGGTGCGCCTTATTTCCTGAAGTTTCTGGACCTGTTTCGCGGTGCATTTAAAAAAACGGGCTGGTCGGAGCCGTGGCGCTTGGGGCTGGGAGGCTTGCTGCTGGGTGCCATTCTGGTGTTCATGCCATTGGTTGCCGGCAATGGCTATAACGTTATTGCGTCGTTATTGAGCACGTCGTGGCCATGGCATGCCGTACTGTTGGTGTTGCTTTTGAAATTGCTGGCAACGGCGCTTACGGTGGGTTCGGGTGCTGTAGGTGGTGTTTTTACTCCCACCCTGTTTATGGGTGCCGTGGTTGGTACGTTGTTTGGCCAGGCGCTTGAATGGCTGTTCCCCGGCTTTGCATTGCCCATGTTTGTTTATGCGGCCGTGGGGATGGGCGCTTTTCTGGCAGCGGGCACGGGCGCGCCGCTGATGGCTATCCTGATGGTGTTTGAAATGACCCACAGCTACGCCCTGGTGCTGCCCTTGATGCTCGCATGCGTGCTGGCATATTTCGTTGCGCGCGCCGTTGCAGAGGTGGCCATGTACGAAGTGACATTGGTACGCGAACGCGACACCCATTTACGTAATCGCTTGCGTGACACGCTGATTGGCGATCTGATCAAACCGGCAGTTACGGTGGTGGCGACTGCAACGCCGGTGAAGGTTGTTCTGCAACGGTTTTCAGAGTACCCCGTTCGTTATTGGTATGTGGTCGATGAAGACAGTATTTTTCAGGGGGTTATTGCACAGCAGGACGTCACAGGCCTGTTGTTGGGCCAGGGTGATATTGAAGTTAAAACCGCTGCTGATATTTTACGTCTCGATTTCGTGAAACCCCTGCATCCAGACATGAGCCTGGATGCCGCCCAGGATATTTTTGTAAACTTTACCGGCGAACGCATCCCCGTAGTGACTCATGGGGATGAGCCTAAACTGCTGGGTGTCGTGTATAAGTCGGCGTTGCTGGAAAAATATTTTGCCCTGAAAAAGTCCCTCGACAGCGGTGGCGACTCGGTACATATTTAATCGCGACGCATCTCGTGTTTCGCGGGTTTATTTTTGGTTCAGGTTGTGTTCTTCCACAAAGGTGAAGGCATCATGTGCGCTCAGGAAAATAAGACCTTCCAGCGCTTGGCCCAGTTGTGTGCCATGGAGTCGGTCCATGACCGGACCTTTCACTTCGGCGAGCATGAATTTAATTCCTTTTGCGCTCAGACTGATTTGCAATTGCGTTAAGGCCTCAAGGGCGGTCGAGTCAATTTGATTTACTGCCGGGCATAATAAAAGCACATAGTCCACATTGGGGTGTGTGGCAACGCAAACTTCAATATGGCTTTGCACCAGTGATGCATTGGCAAAGAACAGACTCTCGTCAACACGCAGTGCCAATAAATTGGGCAGCGTATCCACTTTGTGCCTGAGGATATTTCTGAAATGCTCTGTGCCGGGGACCCGACCCACAATAGCGATATGTGGACGGCTGCTGCGCCACACAAGCACGGCCAGTGATAATGCCACGCCAATCAACACGCCCGCCTCGACCCCAAGTAACAAGACACCCGCTAAAGTGGTGACCAAAGAGAAAGCATCGGCACGGTCGTATTGCCACACAGCTTTAAGGGTTGCGAAATCGACTAAAGCCGTCACGGCGACAATAATGGTCGCCGATAGCACCGCCTGTGGCAGATAGTAGAAAAGCCCCGTTAAACTTGCGATGACAACAGCCATCAGTACCGCTGAAATCATGCCTGCCAAAGGCGTGTTGGCACCGGCAGCAAAGTTGACGACGGAACGTGAAAAGCCACCGGTAACCGGGTAGCCCCCTGATAAGGCACTCGCCATATTGGCGGCACCCAAACCCAGAAGTTCGCGGTTGGGTTGTATACGTTCCTGGCGTTTCAATGCCAGTGATTGCGCTACTGATACGCTTTCTACAAAGCCCACCAATGAGATCAGCAAGGCCGGCAGCCAAAGTGCAGCCAGAGCGCTTGCGTTGGGAACAAGTAGATTGAACGATGGAAGGCCTACAGGTACTTCGCCCACAACTTTAACGCCCGCTTCGGTAGCGAGATTCCACCGAGCCACTGCAACAATTGAAATAATCACGGCGACCATTGGCGCCAGTCGGGAAAGCAGGGAGGCGGCTTTGTGTGCCAACCCTGATTTTTGCAGCATGCCGGCTAAATAACAGCGAGAGAAGAGCAGGAAGAACAGGGTTGCCATACCCAGTACGGTGGTGGCCTGATTCAACTGTGGCAACTGGACAATCAGTTGATAAATTTCCTGGAATACGTTCGTAGCGTCGGTTGTTAAGCCAAACAGGTGTTTGAGCTGGCTGACGGTGATTAGAATGGCCGACCCCGAAATAAAGCCACTGATGACGGGGTGACTGAGAAAGTTCGCCAGGAACCCCAGCCTCAGCAGGCCGAATGCAAGCAACATGACGCCTGAAAGCAGGGCAAGCATGGCGGCTAACACGATATATTGCTCGGTCCCGGGCTGGGCAAGGGGTTGCAGGGCGCTTGCCGTCATCAACGAGGCCACCGCCACTGGCCCGACGGCAAGCGTCATGCTGGACCCAATCAGTGCATATACCACCAGTGGCAGCACGCTGGCATAGAGTCCGATTTCGGGTGGGAGGCCGGCCAGCATCGCGTAGGCCAGGCTTTGCGGGATCAGCATGACGGTAACGATGACGCCTGCAGTGAGGTCACCAGGCAGTTTGGCTTTTCGGTAGTGCACCAACCACTCGGGCAGCAGTTGCATTAGAGCTCCTGTGAGTTTTTTATTCGTCGCTGGATTCAGAGTGCTTGGTGGGTTCTGTTTTGAATTGCTTCGTATATTGCCATGCCCGTGAGCATGGCCGCCACAAAGATCAACGCCTTTGGTTGGCCTGAACCCAGAGACACCAGGGCCGGGCCCGGGCAGTAACCCGCAAGGCCCCAACCCACGCCAAAGGTTAAGCTGCCGATTACCAGGCGTTTATCGATATCGGTTGAGGCCGGCATTTCCAGCGTGTTACCGAAAAAAGTGGTGGTTCTTTTCCTGGCAACGGTAAATGCAACAACACCAATCAGAATCGCTCCGCCCATCACGAATGCCAGGGAAGGGTCCCATAAACCGGCGATGTCCAGAAAACCCAGTACTTTTGAGGGGTCGCTCATACCGGAAAGAATCAGCCCAAAGCCAAATACAAGGCCGATACCGAATTCAAAAACGCGTTTCATGATAAGTCCTTCAAAACCCGATCTGGTCAGGCTGATAAATGGCGAACAACATAAACGGCGAGAAAACCGGTTGTCATGAACGACAGGGTCGCAACTACTGAGCGTGGTGACAGACGCGATAAGCCGCATACACCATGGCCGCTGGTGCAGCCGGAACCATAGCGTGTCCCCAATCCAACCAGCAGGCCCGCCAGAATCAGGACAGGGGTGGAGGCGTTAATCGTGGCCTTGACCGGCCCGACTAATACCGACCAGACCCAAGGCGACACGAACAAGCCAAGCAGAAAAGCCAGACGCCAGCCCCAATCTTTGGTGGGCGGTTTAAGCAGGCCGCCCACAATGCCGCTAACTCCAAGGATACGTCCTGAAAACAAGATGAAAAAGGCGGCTGAAACGCCGATAAGCAGCCCGCCTGCCAGAGAGGCCCATGGCGTGAAATGTGTCCAATCGATTGTCATGCGTTACTCCTTGAGTGGGCCGCAAAATTGTTCGTACAGCACTTGCATAACGGCAAGGGCCGGTTGACTGCTGATCTGGTAGTGCACATTCTTGCCTTCGCGCCGGGTACTGACAATATTCTCGTTACGCAAAACCCCTAATTGTTGAGACAGTGTGGGTTGGCTGATACCGACCAATTCTTCAAGTTCACTAACGCATTTCTCACCTTCTGTCAGTTGGCACAGCAAAAGAAGGCGATCCGGGTTTGACAACACTTTCATGAGACGGCATGCCTGTTCGGCTGACTCGCGCACAGATTCAAGGTTAAGGGGGAGTTCAGTCATGATGTATTGATCAGAATCAAAGCGTTGGTGTACACAGTAAGATAATATTATATTTGAATATATTATATATTATTATATAATGAAAGCAAGACAAATCAGACAAAGGTGCACTATGACTCCCATTGTTCATGGCTTCCACGATGACGTGACCGGCACGGTAACTTATGTCGTTTACGAAAAGTCAGGTTCTGCTTGCGCAATCATTGATCCGGTGCTTGATTACGACCCGAAAGCGGGACGCACGTCGACTGCGTCCGCCGACAAGGTGATCGCCTTTGTGAATGAAATGGAACTGTCGGTTCACTGGATACTTGAAACCCATGCCCATGCAGATCACCTTTCGGCTGCGCCTTATGTGCGGTCGTGCCTGGGAGGAAAAATAGCCATCGGTTCGCATATTACGCGTGTGCAACAGGTCTTCAAGAAAATATTCAATTTGGAGCCCGAGTTTCGACTTGACGGCAGCCAGTTTGATCAACTGATTGAAGAAGGGGTGTCATTTTCCATTGGAAATCTGCAAGGCGAGGCGATACATGTTCCCGGTCATACTCCGGCTTGCATGGCTTATAAGGTTGGCAACGCGGTATTCGTGGGCGACACCCTGTTCATGCCGGATCTTGGGACTGCGCGGTGTGATTTCCCGGGCGGGAATGCAAATACGCTGTATCGATCAATTCAGAAGTTATTGTCTCTTGCGCCCGATACACGCCTGTTTATGTGTCATGACTACCCGCCGCCAACGCGCAATGTGAAGTTTGAGTCAAGTGTGGCCGAGCAGCGGGCTCATAACATCCATATCCATGAAGGCGTTTCCGAAGAGGCCTTTGTGCAAATGCGAAACAAGCGTGATGCCACCCTTGAGATGCCCAATCTTATCTTGCCGTCGGTGCAGGTCAATATTCGGGCGGGTCAAACGCCGCCGCCAGAAAACAATGGCGTCAGTTACTTGAAGATACCGTTGAACCAACTGTAGGCGTTGCTTCTTATCGAGTCTATTCAGGAGAGCAGTATGAAGAACGTTGGCGGAGCAGATCGGGCTTTACGGATTATTGTCGGCTTGGCGCTTATTATCGCGACATTGGCCGAGTACATCGGCCCCTGGGGGTGGATAGGCATTATTCCATTGGTAACCGGGCTTGTTGGCATATGTCCGTTGTACAGGGTATTTGGATTCTCCAGTTGCCCTGGTAGTCGCAAGTAATATTCCTGGCCCGGCATTTTCCGGGTGTTTTTTTTGCGGAGAAAAACATGAAACGCCGTGATTTTCTGGCCGCGGCGGGGTGTGCGGCCTTGGGTGCGAGTGCTGCAAGCCGTTCTGCAATTGCGCAAAACGGGGCAGGTGTCAGGTTGGTAATTGTGGGCGCGGGCGCCGCGGGGTTAAGTTTGGCCGCACGTTTTTCACGTGCGCTCAATAATGCAAAAATTATCGTTATTGATGCGCGTAAATTGCATGTTTTCCAGCCGGGTTTAACCATGGTAGGGGCGGGTTTGTGGCCTGCATATAAGGTGACGGATGAGAACGCAAACTATATTCCGCAGGGGGTGGAATGGGTTCAAGAGGCAGTTGCCGAGTTCGATCCCGATGCCAGCCGCGTGGTCACTGCGGGCGGCCGTAATCTTGATTACGATTTTCTTTTTGTCGCGACAGGGCTGGTGCTCGATTACGCGGGCATTGAAGGTATGGATGTTGCCCTTATTGGTCAAAAAGGGATAGCCAGCGTATATGCGGGTCCTGAAGCGGCATTGGCTTCTGCGAAGGCCATTGATGCTTACATCGCGCATGGCGGGATTGGTTTGTTTGGGCGCCCGGAAACGGAAATGAAATGTGCTGGAGCCCCTTTGAAAATGACATTTATTACGGATGACAAGGCGCGTTTGAACGGGCGTCGGGAAGGGATGGAGCTAATCTATAACGCCCATAATAATGGCGTGTTTTCGGTGATGCCGGTAAACCAAAAAGTGACTTCATTGTTCGGGCAACGCGACGTAAAAGTGAACTATAACCATGTGTTGAAAGGGCTGGATCCAGGCCGCAAAGTAGCCCGGTTTGCCACGCCCGACGGCGAGACGTCGCTTGATTACGATTTTATTCATGTGGTCCCGCCCATGCGTGCACCACAGCCAGTGCGCAACAGCCCTTTACCGTGGCAAAGCGGTCCATTGGCAAACGACGGTTGGGTTGAAGCCAACAAAGACAATTTACGTCACCCCCGCTACCCGAACGTTTTTTCAGTGGGTGATGTTGCTGGCGTGCCCAGAGGAAAAACAGCTGCCAGCGTGAAGTGGCAGGTTCCGGTGGTGGTCGATCATGTGCTTGCCGAGATGGCAAACAAAGCGTCAGAAGCAGTCTACAACGGCTACACGTCGTGCCCTCTTATTACCCGCTATGGCAAAGCGATGTTGATCGAGTTCGATTACGATGGCAAGCTTGTGCCTTCATTTCCTTTTATTGAGCCGCTGGAGGAATTGTGGGTGTCTTGGCTGATCGACGAAAAACTGCTGCATGGAACGTATCGGGCTATGTTGCGCGGGCATGCCTAGGAGGGCGCTATGAGTGATTTCAATCCGGTTTCGCTGTTTCACATCATCTGGCAGGTTCTGTCGGGTTGGTTCTGGCCGCTGGTGATAGCCGCATTGGTATTGATTTATGGAGTGACCAGTGGTTTCAAAGGCCTGCGCAGACGCGGTCTGCGGGCTGGGCCGCCCTTGTTCTGGGCTTTGGTGGCAGGGCTGCTGGCAACGGTGATTGCCACCTGGTTATTGCCCTATTCAACGCACGCCGATTTGTCGATATTCCGTTCGTTCATCGACTTCCTGGCGGTTGTTTTACTGGCGCTGGTTGTGGGCCTGGGTGTGTTTGCTTTGGTTTTTTCCATCGCCGCCCGTAAGCGAATCGGCAGATTAAAGTAACGCGGCACAACCTATAATTTTGCGATCGCGTGTTTGAAAGGGCGCTGCATTGTTGATGTTATTTGAGGTTTCTCGATTCCGTGTAACTGATTGCCGGGTCATATAATTCAAAACCACAGCGATTTCTGCGCTTTACCGCGTACATGGCCAAGTCGGCATGGTGCAATAATTCGGCTGTTGTTTGGGCGTGGTCGGGATACAGCGCTGCTCCGATACTGGCAGTGAGCGAGACCTGCTCGCCATTGTCCAGTGTGATGGGTTCAGAAATCGATTTCAACAGCCGCTCAGCCAGGCGTTCAGGGTCGCCCATGGCGCGCAGGTGTGTGAGTACAACGGCAAACTCATCGCCCCCCAGCCGTACGAGCACATCGGTTTCCCGCAAGAAAGACTTCATTCTTTGCGCAAGTTTGATCAGAACCTCATCGCCGGTTGAGTGTCCGTATTGATCGTTTACCGGCTTGAAATCATCCAGATCGATCATGAGCGCGCCAATTCGACCTCCGGTTTGCTCGAATTGGGTAATGACGCCGTTCAGTGTTTGGTTAAGTTGATTACGGTTACCCAGGCCGGTCAACTCATCGGTTAACGATTTTTGCTCGAGTTCAAGAAACTCGAAAACTTCATTCAGAGTAGTGCGCAATCGCAAGGCGCTTTCCAGTTCACTGCTTGACCAGGGTGCGGCGATACCTTGCACAAGCTGTTGCCATGTTTCAAAAGACGTTCGTGGTGTAAGCACCGCATTCGGATCTTCAGGGTGCGCGGTCTCTTGGGGAACACCGGCCCACTCTACGTGCGCCGATTGTTCTTTGCGCAGGAAAATCAGGAACTCGTTGTGGTTCAATTCGATCCGCAGCAGGCCGCTTGCCGTGTTACGCAGTTCTTCGTTGTTTTTAAGGTTTGGGTCCAGCTCATGGCGTGCAATGACGGGCTCCGATCCTTGTTTCGACAGCCAATCGAGTAATGCGGTTCTGGCTTGCCCGGTGGGGATGTCACCATTGAAAAAATCCTGTTCCTGATAGCGCAGCCAGGCACCCTCAGCCGAAAAAGATGCTCGCAGTTGTTCCAATTGGCGTTGGAGAACCGGCTGATTGGCGCCGTTCGCCTGCACGTCCTGTCGCAATTGCCGGCGCACGAGCAAATGCATATGGCGTTCTTTGGCACGGCGAAGCTGGGTCAGCCCCGACATGTGCAAACCTGCAATACGGCTAAGATGCTCACAAAGCTGGCGATCTGCAAAAGATAAAGGCTTGCTGCTTATGTTGTGGCAGGGGATAAGGCCCCATAGCGTGTCGCCCAATACAATCGAAACACTGAATGAAGTGACTACATTCATGTTATTCATGTATTGAACGTGTACAGGATGAACGGCGCGCAGCTCGGCGTCGGTCAGGTCAACCGGGTCCGGGTGCGTTGAAAGCACATGGATTGTTTCGGTGTTTGCATCGGCAATGAGGCGTTGCAGTTTGCGCGTATAAAGCCGGCGGGCGTTTTCCGGTATATCGTTGGCGGGGAAATGATGATTCATATAGCCCGGGATATTCGGTTTCAACGTTTCCGCAATCACTTTGCCATGCCAGTCAGGCAGAAATTGCAAGAGCATGACGCGATCGAAGCCCGTTACCATCGCAATGAAGCGCATCAGGCATTCAGCGGCGGCCTGTTCTGTGTCTGTACGCCCCATTTGTACAAGGCATGCCGCCAGAATGGCGCCTCGGTCGCGTCCGAAGGCATTTGTGTCGGATTCAGCCTCAAATTCAATAATGACATGGTTGCCGGTTCTGTGTCGCGCCATGATAAGCGACTTGCCGTTAATACGAACTGGGTGCAAGTGAATACCCGACAGGCCAATCGCTTCGAAAGAGCTCAGCGATGACGGAGGGTGAATTTGAGGAAACAGCGCCATCCAGGGGCGACCCAGAATCGTTTTGGCCTCTTGAGCAAGCCATTCTCCTGCGTTCTCCGCCGCAGCGACAATGATATCGTTTTCGTCAGCAACCAATAAAGTACCGTGGTTCTGGATCTTACCCAGAAATTCGAGTTGTGCGGTGAGGCAATCACTGAAATAGGTGAGCGTCATTTAAGATTTTTCGAGGGTGCCAGAGCGGCGATAAATGATTCAAAAACCCAGGTTGCACCGCGAATTAATTCCGCCAGTTCAAGCATTGGACGGATCTGTGGTGAGTCGAGTAGTTGACACAGTTGGTGCCATGCATGTTCTTGCTGCGTAACAAAGACCGCAACGTGTCCGGTGAGTTTGAACTGTTTTCCATGCTTGACTTGGAGCCAGATGCACCCTGAAGATTCATTGCTTCTCAGTGGACATATTACTTTTTATCTACGCTTAGAGGGGGAGTCCTGCCTTTAGAATGATACTTTTGCCCAAATGGGTTGCGTGAGCGTTATCAACTGAATTGAAGCAAATCGTTCAATTGTTTGATTGTCTGTTGGCCATTTTGTCGTGGAATGCAGGCCATGACGTAACGGTCGGGACGCACCAGCAGCCAGACGCTTTGTGCCTGGGGGCAGTGTCGCTCAAAGTCGCCCGAAACGTCCCGCACGGTATGCGGTGCGCCAGGTGCGGCCGGGAACGGGTTGTGAAAGCGTGGGGTGATACACAACCGTTTCAGATTCAGGCTTTGTTCAAATTCGAGCAATGGCAAGTCGTCAAAAGCGCGCTCGGGATTTGCGTGACAGGCGATGAGCGCGAAATGATTTCCCATCAGGTCGTCGAGCCGAACCAGGCTGCGATCAGGGTTTTCCAGCATGGGCTGGCACACCATACGGCCAACTATTGTGTTGCGCACGCCGGTGCCGTCGGCCACGAAAAAACCTTTTGAAAACCGGGGTTTGGGTTTGTAGCGCATTTGCGTGATGTAGCTGTTTGCAGGAGGAACCCATTGCAAAGCTCGGAACCCGGCTTGAATCAGCCTGGCCTTGCGTAATGTGTCGGGCATCATGATTTTGCCCAGGGTCATGGCCATTTCAATGAGCTGCCATGCATGTTCAGGTCGTTCCTCTTGATAGCTGTCCAGGATTTTGGGTGGCAAACGACTCTGCAAGACGGCGGCCAATTTCCAAGACAGGTTTGCCGCATCACGCAGACCGCTGTTCAAGCCCTGGCCCGCAAACGGAGGGGTCAGGTGCGCCGCATCGCCTAGCAAAAAGACGCGTCCCTTCTGCCATTCCTTCGCCATGCGGGCATGGAATGTGTAAACCTGTTTGCGCACGATTTCAACGTGTTCGTCAGGACCATGATGTCTTAACAATCGGCGCACGAAATCAATATCGGTTACCTGCTCGTCGGTTTCGCCTTTGAGCAGCATAAATTCGAAACGACGGGTGCGGTTGGGTCCCGGCAGGTTGATGCCCGGACGGCGTGGGTCGCAGTAAACGCGTGTCTGACGGAAGTTGTCGTGTGTGCCTTTAAGGTCGATGATCAGCCATTTCTTTTCATAAGTGTTGCCGTGCATGCCGATGTTCAACATATGGCGCAACGGGCTGCGGCCACCGTCGCATGCGGCTACGTACTGGCTGGTGTGCACATATTGGCTGCCGTCATGACGCACAATGACAAGCTCGACAAAATCTTCGTTTTGGCTCAGTGAGGTGACTTCCTCGCCAAAACGAATCCGGGCGTGCGGATATTTGGCCAGGTTTGCAGCCAGCATGGTCTCAAGTACGGGCTGGGCAAAAGCACTGCGTTTTGGGTGTCCGTATTCGGCGGCGGTTGGCGATACTGAAGCAAAAGGTTGACGATCAGGGCCCAGATAAACGGAGCCGTAATCCATGGCGCAGGTGGCTTTCAATGCGGCGTCCAGTTGTGGAATTTGCAACGAGCGCAATGACTCATCATCGATTGAAATGGCTCTGGGTTCCTGGACGGTGGTGTCGTGGCGTTCGATCACCACGACCGGCACATCGTAAGCCGCCAAAAGATTCGCCAGCATGAGGCCGACCGGACCAGCGCCGACGATGGTGACCGGGGTAGGCTTTTCGCTGTTCATGGCTTTATTGTTTTAACTGTGTCGAAGCGGGAGAGTTTTTCTGAAATGCGAGCGGCGGCTGTAACGATAGCCATGACCAAACGATCCTCGTCGTCGGCGCTGGTTCTGTCGGCGGGTGTAACAATACTCAGGCTATGCGCGACATGCCCCGTTGCGCTGAATATGGGGGCGGCGATTCCTTGGCGGCCCGTGTCGACTTCACCGCGTGAAATGCAGTAACCGCGCTTGCGTACTTCACGCAATCCGGCGCTGAACGATTTCCAGTCGTGTCCCATGCCGGCAGCAAGAATTTCCTTCTGGTTCTGTTCATATTCGCGTTTCTGTGTGCGCCAAGGCTGGTGCGCCAGTATGACCTTCGACGTTGCGCCGCGGTAGAGCGGCATGGGCCGGCCGCGTTCATAACTGGTGTGCGCCATGCCATTGCCCGTGGTTTGCTCGCGGATACACATGACCTTGCGCCGATATACCTGGCAAACAATCAGGGTGGAACCCGGCGCCAGCGTGTCGGTCAGTCCGGCCAACACCGGCCCGGCGACTTTTGCCAGCGGATCGGTTACGCGAATGATCCGGTCGTACTCAATGAATGCGGGGCCCAGGCAGTAACCCTGCCCAGGCGCTTCATCCAGATATTCAAAGCGCAACAGGCTTTGAAAATAACGATAGGTACTGCTAACGGGAAGGCCCAGCTCGGCGGCGACCTCTTCCACTGTCCATACCGGACGCTGTTCGGTGAACAGACGGGGGATGGACAGCATGCGTTCAACCGAGTTGGATTTGTGCATTCCCGCTGCGTCCTTACACCAGTTCGTCGGCGATGGGGTTGCGCAAGAGTCCAACCTGGGTGATTTCAACTTCAATCGTGTCGCCCGGCTTCATGTAGACAGCCGGTTCACGTTTGAAGCCGACCCCGCCGGGGGTACCGGTTGCAATGACGTCACCGGTTTCCAGTGGTGTGAAAGACGACACGTATTCGATGATTTCGCCAATGGAAAAAATCATGTCGGAAATTTTGGCTTGCTGCATGATTTCGCCATTCAGCCGCGTCGTCAGCGTTTGCGATTCAATATCGGATATCTCATCGCGCGTTACCATCCAGGGGCCGAACGGGCCGGTGCCGACAAAGTTCTTTCCAGGTGTGAATTGGTGCGAGTGGCGCTGCCAGTCGCGAATGGAAGCGTCGTTGTAGCAGGCGTAACCGGCAATATGGTTGAACGCGTCGGCCGATTTAATGTAGCGCCCTGGTTGGCCAATAACGAGTGCCAATTCGCCTTCGTAATCGAGTGCAGTGGAGACCCGGGGGCGAATAATAGGATCACCTGCGGCAATCTGGCTGGATGCAAAACGCGTGAAAATCGATGGATGTGCTTCTTTCGGCCGTCCGGTTTCAACCCGGTGTGTTTCGTAGTTCAGTCCTACGCAGATAATTTTGTTCGGGTTGGGAATGACGGGTAGCAAATGAACTTCATGGGTGGATAGAGCCGGGGCCAGTTTCAATGCCGCTTGCGCTTCTTCCAGCCCACTTGCCAGAAGTGATTTCAGGTCGGCATAGCGATGGCCCAGCACGGCCGAGAGGTTGGCGACCTGTTGGTCATTGATTTGGGCCCCATAGCCCGACTGGCCGTTACGACCAACAAAAGAAACTAAACGCATGGATGCTCCTTGGTGAATGGGGTTTTAGCTGCGCAGATAAGCTTTGCCCCAGCTGTTCAGGGTTTTTTCGCGATGTTGCCAGGATCCGGTTGGTCGGTCTTCGGTAACGAGCTCAAGCTCGGCAGATATCTCCAGCCAATTGGTATCCGGGTCGCGGATCATGAAGAAAAGGTTCTTGCCGGGACCATGGCGTCCGGGACCCCAATCGAGCAGGATGTCTCGTTCGGATAAAAAGTCCGCCCAGTCACGAATGAGGTTCCATTCGCCAGCCTCATAGCAATGGTGGTCGAATGAGTTCTGCCCGGCTACGAATATGGCCAGGATATGGTGTTCGTTTCCTGCGCGCAAGAACGATGAGCGCAGGCTGCCGTCGTCGGCGTAGACGTTATCGCTGATTCGCATGCCCAGCGTCTTTTCGTAGAAATCGAGCATGGACTGAATATTCGTGGTGCCGAAGGCAAAGTGCTGCAGGCGCGCGGGAAGGCCGGCGTCTTGCGTTCGGTTAGCGTCGTCATGACCGATAACTAGATTGTGGCCGTCGGGATCGCTGACGGTGAACGCGTTGTTGTCGAAAAATGGCGACAGGGAGGGTCGGGTTGGAATGCCGGCTTCTTCAATATGCGTTCTAAGCTGCGTCAGTGCTTGGGCCGATGGCAGATTCCAGGCGAAATAATGCAATGTTTTCGCCTCGCCGGGATAGAACACCATGCGGCGTTCACGACCTTCACAAACGTACTCGCCGGCATCGCCCTGCGAGACGCGCATTTGCATGGCTTGCCCGTAAAAAGCAGCAATGGATTCCGGGTTGGGGCTGTTAACGGCTAAATGATCGAGTTGGGCGGTGAGCAGACTCATGGCGATCTCCTGGTGATAGGTCGGTACAGCGTGACGCACTATCTTATATTTCGATAAAAACGTTTTATTTATTTATAATTTTTACCATATTTTGATAAAAATAAAATAATCAGGCGTAAAAAAAACCGCGAAACATATCACGGTTTTTAGGGGTAAGGCGTCGCTGGTCGTTATGCTGCAGCGCTTTCGCTCCGCCAACCCTCGACGTCTGCCAGGCGATCCAGCGCATTTTCGAGCAGCGAACGTGCCTGTCCGGTGGTTCGTTGCAAATCGCGGTGCAGTGCAGCGTCTTGTGGACTGCGATTGACGCACTCGGCACTGTATTGTTCAAAGCTCTTCAAACTCAGAATGAGTTCGATCAGGTGGCGAGGACATTCGCAATAAGGACTATTGGAGGCCGCCAGGAACTGGCTCAGGGTTTCATCGCTGAATCGGGGCGCGGGAGGGTATTCGCTTGAGTTCAGATTGCTTGACGCAATGGGCGATGGCTGGCTGTTGTTGTGCAACAAGGTCTGGCACAGCAGGGCAACTTCGTGTGGATCCGATGATGCGCGGGCAACTTTAATGCCGCCTTGACGCAGCCTGCGTACAACCTTACCCGGTGCAAATCGGTATAGCACGATCGCCTGACTGGCATCGCAAGCTTGTTGAATGCGACTGACAATACCCGGTGTGTCGTCAGTCAATGTGGGCAACTCGACAATTACCGCTTCGATGTGAGCGTCTTTGAACAGTGCGGCCGCTTCCGCCGGCACCATGGTGTGGCACGTTACGCGCAAGGCAGAATGCTTCAGGGCTTCGATGACATTTGGGCTGGCAACGAAGGCGCCTGCGATGCCCACATGATATGTTTTTGTTGGCTTTTCAGGGGCATTGCGCATATTCTGCAGGCTTGCTGTGGGCAAATGGGCAATAGAGCCAATTGGGTAACCGGCGTCAACCAATTGTTTAATCAGGGTAAGGCGCTGAATATCTTCATTGGAGTACAAGCGCTGACCGCGCGCACTGACGCGGGGACCAACAACTTTGTAGCGCCGTTCCCATACGCGCAATGTTTCAACAGGTACGCCTGTCAGACGGGCAGCTGTACCGCTACGGTAGCCTTCAGGCTTCGAGGAAGATTCGTTTTCTGTCATGGGCCTGTCCATATTTCATGTAGGAGAAAAAGTTTTTGTACAGTTATTGAACCGATTTAAGCGTTTCAGTTCAGATTCTAACGGTATTAATGAAAATAAAAAACGGTGAACCGCTCAATATCGGTTCACCGTTTCAGGAACAGCTTTATTGACCCGCTAATGCGTTTTATTTTGCCCCGTGCAAGTCGAGGCGGCGGCGGTCTTCCTTGTACGGAGCGGGTTGCACAGTAGCGCGAATTGCCTTTTGCGGGCCGTCGGGGTAACCCCAGTACACCTCAACCTGGTTTCCAATTTCTGCCTGGTCAATGTCGATGGTGCACAGCGAGAGCATCTCGCGAAAGTAAAAGCTGAAGCCTCGTGCAGTTGCAATGCCCACTTCGCGACTGCCTTTCATGACTTTGTCTGCCCACATAAAGCCGCGTTGGTCGCGTGGCATGTCCATGAAGGGGTAGTCTTCGCCTTTGCGGAATAATGAGGCCTGGACATCCAGAACATCGTCGGCGTTCCAGACCAGCGTGCGCATGGCACGGCGTGGATTAGCCACTTCCCGCTCCAGCGCTTCGCGTCCGATGAAATCATGATCGAACTTGATGTTGCGTGACCAGCCCAATTCCACCGGGCTACGGTAATAATCGCTGACATGCTGGCCGTTGAAGCTGCCGGCTACGTTGAACGTCGAGGCAAATGCGGGCATGGCGGCACGAAATTCGTTGGCATAGTCGATCATGTCTTCGCTGAAAATGGCCGGCAGGTAATCAACCACAATGGTGGGGAAGCAAGCTTCCAGGTGGTTGATGGATGAGACGCGTCCGCCGATGCGTCTTAAACCGAATTCTTCACCGGCTTTTTGAATGGTTTCCATGATTTCGGGGCCCCATTCTTTCGGTCCTTGCAGCTCAAAGCCTATTTCACCCGACATGCCCTGGCGCAGGGCCCAGATCTTATGGCCACAAATTTCAATTTGCCCCTGGTGCATGAATTTAATGTCGCGCAAATTGCCCTTGGCAACTTTTTCCAGGATGGCAAGTGAATTAGGGCCGGCTACCTGATAGATAAACCAGTCGTCGGGTATGGTCTGGGCATCGTAGTTGCCGTGGCGCAGATTGTAGTCAACCCAGAACCCGCCGCGCCCGTGCAGCATGAACTCTTCTTCACCCAGCCGGCTTAATACGCCTTCGTGAATGACCTTGCCGTCTTGATTGGTATGAATAAGATGTTTTGCCTGCCCGATTGCGAATTTGGCCAGGCTATTGACTGACACGTCGGACAGCAGGCGCAGAGCGTCTTTGCCGACAATGCGTCGTTGCCACAGGAACGACCAATCGCCGATTGATGCGGTTTTTTTCCACGACATGCTCTCATCGAGCCAGTCGGTGTACTCCGGCAGTCCGAAGCGTACAGAGAAATAGCCCGGAGGGGTTTTGCGCATATCGGCAACGGATGGAATCATGACTTTGTCTCCTTGTTCAGGTCACTTAATGTATCTGTGTTGGTTTATAGATAAGTGTACATAATTATGATTTTTCCAGGTTCCGGCCAAGTTGTTCAAGCTGTTTCTGTATGCGATCAAGCTGCTCGTGCAGATGGTCTTTGTCGGCTTGTTCCAGGCGGTCTTTTTCCCATCGCTGCTCTGCCTGTTCCGCTTCGTGAAAAGTTTGCATGGTGTTCACGATAATGGCAATGAACAGGTTCAGCATGGTGAACGTGGCAATCAGAATGAAGGGAATGAAAAAGGCCCAGGCCCAGGGAAATGTTTCCATAACGGGGCGGGATATGCCCATCGACCAGCTCTCCAGCGTCATAATCTGGAAAAGCATTCATGTTGACGAAAACGTGAGATTCGAACGCCGATATTCTAGAAGAAGTGGTAATGCGTCAAGAAAATCGGTTCGGGAATGGGGAAGTCGTTGTTTTTTGCAGACCGACTGCCTATAAAGACTTTGTCGCCCGCTAAAAATATTTTCGAACACCATTTTGTACTTGCTTGTGTGACAATCAAGATGTCGTAATGGGATCATTGTATTGATCCTTTTCTCTTCTATTCTGGAGGCACTATGGTAGTACTAGATAAATTTGAAATGCCGAATATCGATCTTGAAGGGATTGTTAAGCATCTCAAGGAAACCGGTAAATATACGCACCAGTTGTGGCTGAACGACGAGTCGCTGGCATTTATTGCCCGTGGCCGTACTTATCGCAGTGAGTTTCATATTAATCCCAGCTACGAGATTCAGTACTCTTTAATTGGCGACCTCGACCTGCACTACCGTACACCCGAGGGCGAGACAAAAATAGCGCATGTTCCGCAGGGTTCGGTTTTGTATCAAGAGCCGTTCGTCCCGCACTCGCCCCGTTTCGCGCCGGATGCATTTCAGTTCATTATCGAGCGTGCACGCAAGCCGGGCGAGATCGATCGTTTCCATTGGTTCTGTCCGAAGTGCGACAACTTCCTGCACGAAGAAACCTACGTGGTCGACGATTACCGCAAAGACCCCGTTGGTCGTGCTTACGATAACTACTATACGTCGCTGGAATTCCGTACTTGCAAGAAGTGTGGCACCGTTGCGCCGGGGCGCGACTAACCTAAAGGCGCGAAATTTTGACCCTACTTGAAACTCAGATTCGCCCGGAGTCAACCGCGCTGCTCGTGGTTGATATGCAGAATGACTTTTGCGCTCAAGGCGGCTATTTGCAGCGCGAGCGTGGTTATGACGTGGGTTTTGCGCCTGCATTGGCCGGGCGCATTCAGGGGTTGGTTGATGCGGCCCGCAAGGTTCGCATGCCGGTTGTCTGGGTGCGTTCCGTTTACGATTTCAAATATCTGAATGCGCCATATCGGCTGAAGCGGGGTGAAGAAGGGTGTTGCCTCGAGGGAACTTGGGGCGTTGAGTTTTTCCACTTGCAGCCCGAGTCAAATGAACTGGTTGTGGTCAAACACCATTACAGCGCTTTTTTTGAAACAGACCTGCATGCCCGGCTGCAGTCATTAGGGGTGGACACATTGGTTGTGACGGGTGTTGCCACCAATGTTTGCGTTGACTCTACACTGCGTGAGGGCTTTTTCCACGGATACCATATCGTGGTGCCCGAGGATTGTGTAAACAGCAATAGTAAAGCCGGCCACGAAGGAACGCTTGCCACAGTGCGCAATAACATTGGCATTGTTTGCCAGTCGGACGCCATTATCTCTTTATTGTGAAAGCCTGACTCTGGTTGGTAATTGCTTCGAAAGCGGTTCGTCGGACGCTATTGGGGCCCCATCGGCTACGCCTTGACGGGGCCCTGTTATTTACGGACCCCAAATCGGCAGAAAGGAGGGGTGGTCGGTACGGCCGGGGTTGTTCCTGATCCGACATATGAACGGTTCGGCAAAGTGCATGGGCAGCATGAGAATGTCCTGCTCTACGCACTCTTTCAATACCGCCAGGCGGGTTTCCAGTGCCTTGACACGGTCATCATCGAAACGTGACCATACCTCGGGGTAGGGCAGTTGGATGGGGTGGTGAATAACATCGCCACAGAACAGGGCATGGTTGTGCTGATCCTTCAGCCTGATTTTTGCGTGCCCGGGCGTGTGGCCGATGGCACTTTCAACAGTCAGCAAGTCGTCAACGGTATAACCATCATCCACCAGTAACATTTGCCCGGCTTGGGCAATTGGCAGAATACTGTCTTCGAATACGTTTTCTTCAGCATCCGTGTGAATATAGTCCGGGCGCCGGTTATCCCAGCGTTCGAACTCTGTGCGGGAAAAAATATACTTTGCATTGGGGAAAGTAGGTATCCAGCGTCCATCGACAAGCCGCGTATTCCAGCCAACGTGGTCTGCGTGAAGGTGGGTGCACATGACAAAGTCCACATCTTCGGGCCGGGCACCGGCCGTGGCCAAGCGTTCCAGCCAGGGTTCATTGCGCATATTGAACCGTTCGTTGTGGGGGCGTTGCTTGTGGTTGCCGACACAGCCGTCAATCAATATGGTGTGGTGTTCGGTGCGAACCAGCCAGCTGTGAATCGTTGAGGTGATTTTGTCGGATTCCGGATTGTAAAAAGTCGGCACCAGCCAGTCTTTATGGGCCTCGAACATTTCGGGGCGAACTTCCGGAAACATGAAATTGCTGATAAAGCCGGGGCCGTAATAGTCTTGAACACGGGTGATTTCCACTTTGCCCAATTGCAACCCATGGCCGCAGCAGTTAATGTCAAACCCTGATGTCATGCGCGTTCCTTTGCTGTTATGTTTGAAATATCCAAGAAAAATCGATTTTAGTGCCGGGCGCCACTATGGAAATGTGTTACTTTTGCTAACTGCGTCACATGTAGGGTTTTATTTTCACACGCGAGTGCGTGAATTTTTTTAAAATCACTACGCATATAAAATTTTTAGGCAGTATTAGAAGTATTTTGGTATCGACGCAGCAAGGCGTTTAGCGCAAGAATAGGCGTCTTTTCGTTACCATGCCAAAGTTCGGGCACGAATCGCTGTGATCCAATGTAATAACGTTTTATCAACGGAGGCTCCATGAAAAATATCATTAGTCGCACATTATTGAGCTTGCTGGTTGCCGGTGGTTTTGCCACCCAGGCCAACGCAGCGGAAAAGGTAACCCTTAAGGTTGCACACTTCCTGCCGACCGCAACGACAGCCCATTGGGACATGATCGTACCGTGGTGCGAGAAGATCAAGAAAGAGTCCGATGGCGGTCTGGAATGCCAGATCTATCCAGCCATGCAATTGGGTGGTACGCCTCCCCAGTTGTTAACGCAAGCACGTGACGGTGTGGCCGATATTGTCTGGACATTGCCCGGTTATACCCCAGGGCGCTTCCCTATTTCCGAGGTGTTTGAACTGCCGTTCTTTGCGCCGGACCACCAGAACACATCGCGTGCCTTGTGGGAATTTGCAGAGAAGCATGCGCTTAAAACAGAGTTCGCCGGACTCAAGCCGATTGGCATCTGGGTCAATGGGCCAAACTACTTTCACCTGCGTGACAAAGAGGTCAAGACAGTTGCAGGGATGCAGGGCCTGAAAATCCGTGCTGCTTCACGTATGAGCAATCAGTTCCTGACGGATATCGGCGCCAACGCAATGGGCATGCCACTGCCGCAAGCGGTTGAGGGTATTTCCAAAGGCGTGCTCGATGGCCTGATGGTGCCATGGGAAGTGGTGCCTTCGGTGAAACTCGACGAGCTCACCAAATACCATGCTGAAATCAAAGACGATTCAGGTAATTTCATGGCGACTTCGACGATGGTTTATGTCATGAATCAAGCCAAATACGACAGCCTGCCAGACAACCTGAAAAAAGTCATCGATGACAACAGCGGTGCTGAAACGTCTGCCTGGATCGCCAGCCGCTTTCAGGCTGCCGACGTACAAGGTCGTAAAGCTGCCGAGGAAGCCGGTGGCGTCATTTATGAATGGTCTCAGGAAGAAGTGAACAAGTTGAAAGACGCGTCTTCCGAAGTTGCCCAGCAATGGATCGACGAAATGAATGACAAAGGCATGGACGGCCAGGCTTTGTATGACGATGCCCGTGCATTGGTGGAAAAATATAATAAAAAATGAGTGTTTCAATCTTTTCGCAAGTACGTAAGTACGTAGAAGGTTTTTGCGCCGTACTCGCGGGGGTGGGCTTCTTCCTGTTAATAGGGGAAGCCCTTCTTTCCGTTACCAGTATTATCGGGCGCAATACAATCGACTACGGCGTGCCCGGCGACTATGAATTGGTTCAGTTGTTGACGGCTGTGGCCATTGCCATGTGCCTGCCTTACTGTGAATTCAAACGCGGGCATGTTTTTGTCGACTTCTTTACTTTGTGGGCATCCGACCGGCTCAAGCATGTTCTGGACGCAATAGCCGCACTGATTCTGGCAGCGGTGTCTTTTCTTATTGCCTGGCGCACTTATGTGGGTATGTGGGAAATCCGCGATTATTCGGAAAGCACCATGGTACTGAACGTGCCGGTATGGTGGGCTTATATTCCTCTGCCCATCTGCTTTTCGCTGCTGGGTGTTGCCGCATTGTTCAATTTTCATCTCGAATGCTCAAAGCGTGATTCATGACTAGTGTTGAAATCGGGCTGGCAATGCTGGCCTTCATGATGGTGCTGCTTGCACTGCGGGTTCATATTGGTATCTCCATGTTCCTGGCCGGCGCCGTCGGTTATGTATGGATTACCGGGCTTAACCCGCTTTTGTCGGTGCTCAAGCATGCACCGTTTTCCCGTTTTTCCTTGTACGATTTGTCGGTGGTGCCGCTGTTCCTTTTAATGGGGCAGTTCGCAACGCATGGTGGGTTATCGCGTGCGCTTTTCAAGGCGGCAAACTCGTTTGTGGGGCATTGGCGTGGCGGTATGGCGATGGCCGGTGTGGGTGCGTGTGCCAGCTTTGGCGCAATTTGTGGTTCATCGCTGGCGACCGCGGCAACCATGACCCAGGTCGTATTGCCTGAGTTGCGCCGCCATCAGTACGCGCCCTCATTGGCTGCCGGCTCCATTGCTGCGGGCGGTACGCTGGGCATATTGATTCCGCCGTCTGTCCCGCTCGTCATTTATGCCATTATGGCGCAGCAAAATATCGCCAAATTATTCATGGCGGCCCTGGTTCCAGGGATTATTGCCGCTATTGGCTACATGATTGTCATTGGGATTGTGGTGCGTCGTAATCCTGGCGTAGCCGGGCCCGGTGTCGAGCCGCATTCCTGGCGCGAGCGTATGCAAACGTTGGCTAAAACATGGCCGGTCGTGCTGATTTTCCTGGTGGTCATCGGTGGTATTTATGGTGGTATTTTCACACCCACCGAAGCCGCCGCCGTGGGTGTTCTGGCTACAGGTGCCGTGGCATGGAAGTCGGGCGGCCTTAAGAATGGCGGTTTGGCAGACAGTATTTCCGGAACGGCCAAAGGCACGGGCATGATCTTTTTGATTCTGCTCGGCGCCGATATGTTGAATTCGCTGATGGCGGTCAGTCAGATTCCGAACGTGACGTCCGACTGGGTTCAAACGCTGGGTATTCATCCCATCGGCATTATGCTGGTGCTGATCCTGATCTACGTGCTGTTGGGTTGCGTCATGGACAGCCTGTCCATGATCCTGATCACTATTCCGATTTTCCTGCCAATTGTGATGGGCCTTGAGTTTTACGGACTGGCGCCCGATGAAAAAGCGATCTGGTTCGGGGTGATTGCGCTGGTTGCCATGGAAATGGGGCTGATAACGCCGCCGGTGGGCATGAATGTGTACATTATCAACGGCATCGCCAAAGATGTGCCGATGGCCACGATTTTCAAAGGAGTCGTGCCATTCATCATGTCTGATCTGGTTCGCCTTGCCCTGATGGTTGGGCTGCCGTCCATCACGCTCGGCCTGCTTTGGCTGTTCCCAACTTAAGGAGCATGTGAACAATGCCTATTGCCAGACTATCCATTATGGAGGGCCGAAGCGCAGAAGACGTGGCCAAGCTGATCGACGCGGTAACCGAGGCAATACATGCGTCTTTGAATGCACCTCATCAGAACATTCGTGTTCTGGTTGATGAGGTTCCGCGCACCCATTGGGGGATTGCCGGTATTTCTGCAGCCGAGCGCGGGGAGCGCTAGCGCTCCCTGGTCTTGTCATTATGCTTGCGGCCCCTAAACATCTTCGGGCGTTTCACGCCATATGCAAAGAGGGCAGCATGAAAAGAGCGGGAGACGCGCTGCGTCGTTCCCGCTCTGCCATTTCTCATGCCATCGATGAGCTGGAGTCGGAAATTGGCTTCAGTTTGTTTGAGCGCAACCCGCATGGCATGTTGTTGACCGAGTTCGGCAGCATACTTTATCGGCGTGTTGAGTTCGCTTTTCAGGAAATGGCGGTGGCGCGTCGCAGTCTTGAAGCGCTTGACGCAAGTCGGCGGTTGTCGGCCAATGCACCTGTTTTCTCTTTGGCCATCAGCCTCCAACGTCTTAATATTTTCCTGACATTTGCCCAACTGCGGCATATGAGCGCCGTTGCCCGAGAGCTTGGCATCTCGCAACCTGCCGTCAGCATGGCCTTGCGTGACCTTGAACAGAGTATCGGCATTGCGCTTTATGAGCAGGTTGCCGGATCTTTTCGCTTTACCCGTTCCGGTGATGTTTTGCTGAGTCATCTCAAGCGGGCTTTGGTTCAGTTGCGACTGGCCCAGGCCGAAATGAATGGGCTCAAAGGGCGATATGAAGGGTCGATTGCCGTGGGTGCGCTGCCTTTTGGCGGCGCCAGTATTTTGCCGCCGGCCATTTCGCGTTTGTTGACGACCTATCCGCAGCTGAAAGTTTCCACACACGAAGGGTCGTTCGATACGCTGGTGGCCGGTTTGTGGTGTGGTGACCTGGATTTGGTTTTGGGGGCGCTTCAACCGTTGGAGCAGCACGCAGGGTTGGTGAGCGAACGTTTGTTCGATGATCCGATTGTCGTTGTTGCCCGCGCCCATCATCCCCTGGCCCAACAGGCCAATGTGACGCTGGAGCATGTGGTTGAAGCCGACTGGGTGCTTCCTGCCACCGGTACGCCTACGCGGGAGGCGTTGTTTTCTGCGCTTCAGCAAAAGGGAATCAACTGCCCCAGGATATCGGTTGAGTCGTCGGATGTATCAACGATTCGTGGTTTGTTGCTTGAAAGTAATTTAATCAGCGCAGGTGCGCGACGGTTGTTTCACCATGACCTGCAGTCGGGTGCGTTGGTTCGCCTGGCTGATGGCTATCCTATTGCCCAGCGATCAATCGGGATTCTGACACGCACTCAAGCCCATTCGTCGCCACTGGCGCAACTATTGATGGAGGAAATCCGCACTGTTGCACGGTTGGTGTCATGACAAAGTCTTCAAATTACTGTACAGTTTAATATCGATTTTTCAGTAATAAATCGATTGTTCTGGTTAGTATCATAAAAATTAAGGATTCCTATGCTTCCCCCACGTATAGACAAAGAAATTGTGCGTAACTCGATTGGTGAATACGCCGATAAGAATACAAGTGTCGAGGAGCGCAGCAAGATTTATGAGGAGTTGTTGGGCTTTGTGCCGCCTCGCATTGAAGCGCGTTTGCATGTCACCGGCGCACTTGATCCGCAAATTGTCGAAATGCAGGAACGGATGCGTGAGCATGCCATGTATCCAAAATGCTTCGATGTCAAAACCGCGCAACTCATGCTTTTTGGCATGTTGTTAATGGACGGTAGCGATGCTTCCGTATTGCATGGCATTGCAGCACGCAAGGCGGGGGCATCATGGGAAGAAATGCAAGCCGTCGTCAACTTGTGTTTCCTGTTCCGTGGTATGTCGGCCGCGAACCGCGGTGCGGAACAACTTGCCAATATTGCCAAGCGTGAAGCTGTCGATAGCGACAAATAATCTGCCAATTGTGTTTACAGGGAGTTGTTATGCCGAAAGAGATCATTCATAGCCAGTCAGCACCAACGACCGGTTTTACCAATCAAAACACGCCTTCTCCTTTAGCGCAGGCCATTCGCGCCGGCGATTTCCTTTATGTTTCCGGACAAGGGCCATTGAATCCCGAGACCAAAGAAGTGGTATCCGAGGACATCCAGGAGCAAACCGTTCAGGTCTTGACCAATTTGCGATCTGTCCTGGAGGCGGGTGGCGCCACCATGGCTCAAGTTGTCAATATGCGGGTGTGTTTACGCAACGTGGCAGATTTTCCCGCTTTTAATGAAACGTTTCGTGAGTTTATGCAGGGAGAGAAAACCACGCGTACTTGTACGGGCGGCACGCCACATCGCAAAGGTGTGAATATTGAGGTCGATTGCGTGGCTTATCTGGGCTGAGGCAAAGCGCCGAACCCTATTGTTTTAGATAAAACGCGCTTGGATCAGACGGCTTGCCGGGCCAGGGTCAAACCTGTGCCTGGCAAGCCGTTTTACGATTGGTTGATTTGTTGGTTCAGTGCGTTCAGCGCGTAAGCCGATGTGCGTTCAATATGGTTGCGCAAAAGCGCGCAAGCTTCATCCGCATTGCGCGTAACGGTTGCGTGGCATAGCGCTTCATGCTCCTGGCGCACATCGCGATCGATTGGCGTGTTTTTCAAGAAAATGCGTCGATAGCGGTCGTTCAGGTCGTGCAGGGTATTACAGAAATGCAGCAGCAAGGGCAAATTACATGCAGCCACCAGCTTTCGGTGGAAAGCGGCATGCGTTGCTTCCCACTGTTTCATTTGATCGCCGTCGACATGAACGCGCTCGATCTTGTTCAAGCGATGCAAGGCGGCAATGACATCGCCTTCCCATTCGTCATCGCCCAGGCGAATCGATTCGCGTAACGCAAAGCTTTCCATTTCACAACGCAAGCGGGTGATTTCGGTGAGATTGGCGGGTGACGTGGGCGCCACTTTGTAGCCGCGTTGGCCTTCTGCTGCCACGTAGCCCTCGGCGCATAATCTTGATAGCGCTTCCCTTAACGGGCTCAGGCTCACCCCAAACACCCCGCGCAATTCATCCAGGCGTAATTTCGAACCCGGAATCATCTTGCCGCTGACGATGTTCTCACGCAGTTTTTCCGCAATGGAATTCGACAAGGTTTGAGATGCATCAAGCTTTGTGAGTGTTGACATGGAAAACCCTTAGGTCAGTTTCTTGACAGGAATTATAAACGACTCTACAGTTCATCGATATTAGCTTAATAAATCGGAATTAGGAGAAAAAATCGATGGGAATTCAGAATGTCGACCGGACATTGCCGTCGAATCAAATGGTTTTTGAGCTGCGTCGCGATGCCGACAAGTTTCGCAAATTCCAGAACGATATAGAAGCCTCGATGGCGGATTTTGGTTTGACGCCCGAGGAGCGAGAAGCCTGGCGCAATATGGATATTGCCAGCCTGGGTGCTTTGGGTGTTCATCCTTACTTCCTGCCGCAGGTGAGTCGGTTGTTCAAAGGTGGTGGATATAACCATAACGATAGCGATGCGGCACGCTTGTACGCCGAGAAAATGGGTATTTTGAAGGAAGGGAGCTGAGAATGGCGCAATTAGTTGCAACAATGGGTATTGCGCATGCGCCGGGCGTAACCGGCTGGCTTGATCGCGCACCGAAGGAAGAGCAGGATGCGGTGCTGGCCGGCTATGCCGAATTCGCGCGCCGCATGCAGGCATTGAAGCCCGACGTCATTATCGGCGTTGCCAATGATCACTTGCTGAATTTCCCCATGAGCAATATTCCGGACTTTTGTATTGGAATTGGAGATCACTGGGATGGTCCGGCGCCCTGGTTCAAAGACTGGTTGAATGTGCCCGATTACGAAATTGCCGGCCATCGCAACATGGCGCGTGCATTGGTGCGTGAATCAGCCAAGGCGGGAATCAACCACGCATTTGCCGAGGAATTGTTGTTCGACGATAACTGGTCGGTACCGCTGAAGTTTCTATTCCCCAAGTACGACGCCAAATTTATACCCATTCATATGAATCCCATCGTGCCGCCAACGCCGTCATCCGGACGTTGCCTGGAAGTGGGCAAGCAGATAGCGCGCATTGTGCGTGAGTATCCTAGCGATGAGCGTGTGGTTGTCATGGCCACTGGCGGTTTGTCGCATGATCCCGGCGGTGTCGACTACTTCACGGTTCACGAAGATTTCGATCGCTGGTTCATGGGTTTAATGGAACAGGGCGACGTCAAGAAAGTCGAGCGTGAGTTGCCCTTTGAGAAGTATCTCGAGGGCGGCGATGGCGGTGGAGCCGAGTTGCTGGCCTGGCTGGTGGCCATGGGGGCCGCTGCGGAAGCCGGGCGCCCCAACGCGGAAAGTGTGTTCTATGTTCCGTCAGTGCCGTTGCGTTGCGGCATGGGCGGCTCCTATTGGGATTTAAGCTAAGGGGGCCACGTGACGCAAAACAAAAAAATACCGTCCGTCGGCGAGTTGCTCTTGTCGGGGTCAGTCGCCCTTGTGATTGTGGATATGCAGAATGATTTCTGCGCGCCTGGCGGGTATATCGACACCGTAATGGGTAAAGACGTGGCGGCTGCGGCCACGATCGGCGATAACTTGAATGCACTGATCGGTGCGGCTCGAACTGCGGGTGCGCCGGTTGTCTGGATCGGCTCCGATTACTCGCCGCAGCGTATTCCTGCAGCGATGCAGCGCAAACTTGATCAGCGTGGCATAACGGCTGTGTGTTGTGAGCCGGGGACATGGGGTGCCCAGTGGTTCGGGGTTGAACCCATGCCCGACGAAAGTGTTGTGATTAAACATGCATACAGTGGGTTCTCGGGCACGCCATTGCATCGGATATTGCAGGAAAAAGAGATCAAGACACTGGTTTTTGCCGGTGTACAGACGCAGGTGTGTGTCGAGTCAACGGTGCGTGAGGCGCACTCTTTGGGGTATGTGGCCGTTGTTGTGAAAGATGCCGTGGCGTCACACACCCCTTCGTTGCACGAGGCCAGTTTGATGAATATGCAGTTTCTTTTTGGGGAGCTTTGCGATACCGCTGATGTTGTTACGCAGTGGTCACCCCGGTCGTTGTCCTAAAGCATCGCGAAAGCCTGTTGGAAATCAGATAATCAAGGAGAATTAAATGAAACGCCGAACCGTTCTGGGCAGCCTGGCGGCTGCCGTACTCGCATTAAGTTCCAATGTTGTTGCTGCACAAGAAAAAGAACCGATCCGTGTCGGTGTGATTACTGAAATGTCGGGTCCGTTTGCCGATTATGGTCGTCAGGTTCAAACCACAATCGAGGCTTTTCAGAAAGCCAAGGGTGATACGGTTGATGGCCGCAAAGTGGAAATTATTTATCGTGATACCACCGGCCCGAATCCGGAAGTGTCACGCCGTGCGGCGCAGGAACTGGTTTCCGTAGAAAAAGTCGATTTCCTGGCCGGGTTTGGGTTGTCTCCCAACGCCATGGGTGCAGCACCGATTGCAACCGCCTCCAAAACGCCCATGATCATCATGAATGCGGCAGCGACTTCAAATATTGTGATGCGCTCGCCCTACATTGTGCGCGCCTCATTCACACTGCCGCAGGTATCCGCACCATTGGCGACCTGGGCCGTTGATAACGATATTAAAACCGTTTACACCGTCGTTTCAGACTACGGCCCCGGTCTGGATTCCGAGAAAGCGTTCATCAAGGCGTTTGAAGCAGCCGGTGGCAAAGTCCTGGGTAGTGTGCGCGCCCCAATGGCCAACCCGGAATTCGGCCCTTATCTGCAGCGTGCCAGCGATGCCAAGCCAGATGCCATTTTTGCGTTCGTGCCTTCCGGCGACACCGGCGTTCAGCTGCTTAAAGCCTATGAGCAACGTGGTTTGAAAGAGCAGGGAATCGAACTGATCACGACCGGTGATATTACCGATGACGTGTTCCTGGATCGAATTGGCGATGTTGCGTTGGGGCTGGTCACCAGTCATCACTACTCCATGGCCCATGATTCTCCCGAGAACAAGGCCTTCATCAAGGCGTATCAGGACGTTCATGGCCCCGATGAGCGGGTGAATTTCTACATGGCTGCAACCTGGGACGGCATGAACATGATGTACGACATTATTCGTGAGCTTGATGGCGATATCGATGGTGATAAAGCGGTTGAAATAGCCAGGAATATGAAAATCACAAGCCCGCGCGGACCTGTTGAGTTCGATGAGAATCGTGACGTGGTGCAAAACGTCTACATTCGCCGCGTCGAGAAAGTCGATGGCAAGCTCTATAACGTTGAGTTCGACACGATCCCCATGGTGAAAGATCCCGGTAAGGAAGAGTAAACCGGATTCACTCGAATTTTTGCATTTCAACCTGTTTGTACAACGATAGAACTGATAATAAGCGACTAAACCTATGGTGAATTTTATAGGGGTCGTGATTGACGGTGTGTCCTATGGAGCGCTGCTTTTCCTGCTCTCCATAGGATTGTCAATCACTTTGGGAATGATGGGGTTCGTGAACCTTGCCCACACTGCCCTGGCAATGGTGGGCGGCTATTTTGTGGTGAGCTTTACGAATTATCTGGGTTGGCCGTTCGGTGTTTCTGTTTTGGCGGCCGTTGCATTGGCAACGCTCGTGGGAATGGTACTGGAACGTTCCTTGTTTCAACTGGTGTACCGCCGCAGCCCTTTGGCTCAAGTGCTTTTGACAATTGGTGTCATGATGATTGTGGGCGCGTCGGTGACTTACCTTTGGGGGCCGTCTCTGCAACTCATTCAAATACCGGAAGTCCTGAAAGGTCGTGTTTATCTTGGAGACGAGATTTCCTTTTCACGTTATCGCCTGCTTTTGCTGGTGATCAGCGTGGTTCTGCTGGTTGTGCTTACTTTGGCTTTGGATAAAACGCGCTTTGGGTCCATGGTACGCGCAGCCGTCGATAATCAGCGCGTTGCAGCGGCTTTGGGCATCCCCATTCAAAAAGTATTCATGGTGTGTTTCGCCGTGGGAACGGCTTTGGCCGGCCTGGGCGGCGCGCTGGGTGTTGAGGCCCTTGGCCTGGATCCGGCATTTGCCATTAAGTATCTTGTACTGGCTTTGCTGGTTGTGGTTGTGGGCGGCGCAGGTTCGATCAGCGGTACCTTTATTGCTGCCATGGCCCTGGGTTTTTTCGATATTGCGACCAAGTACTACCTGCCTGATCTGGGCTCGTTCGCCATGTACGCAATCATGATTCTGATTCTCATGGCGCGTCCGCAAGGTTTGCGTGGTCTTAAAGCGGGAGGTGTGTAATGCGTTGGATACCGGCCTCCCACAAGGGGGATCCTTTCTATAAATCGTGGCATGCGGCCGAGCTTTTGCTTTGGCTGGCCGCCATTGCCGCTTTTTTTATCTATCCCAATTACTTACCTCTGGCAACGCTGGTGGTGATTGTGGCGCTCTTTGCGCTATCGCTTGATCTGGCCATGGGTTATGCGGGTATTGTGTCTTTGGGGCATGCCGCTTATTTTGGCCTGGGTGCCTATGTGGCTGCCTGGTTGGGCAAATATGGTTGGACCGAGCCAATTACAGGCGTGTTCATCGCCATGGTTGCGAGCGGTTTACTGGGGTTGATTACCGCCCGCGTCGTGGCAAGAGGAACCGAGCTCAGTTGCCTGCTGGTGACGCTGGGCCTGGGCTTGCTGCTGTTTGAGGCGGCCAACAAAGCCAACGATCTTACCGGGGGTATCGACGGTTTGTATGGGGTCGTGATTGCGCCGGTACTGGGCGTATTTGAGTTCGACTTCGCCGGTAAAACCGGATATTGGTATTCGCTGGCCTGGCTTATGTTTGGCTTGCTGGTGGTGCGCAAAATCATTGGCAGCCCGTTGGGGCTTACCTTACGCGGCATCGGGTTGAACAAGAAGCGAACCGCGGCATTGGGTGTTGATAACAGCCGTGCCTTGACCATTGCCTACACCATTTCAACTGCGTTGGCCGGTGTGGCCGGCGCATTGCTGACTCAAACCACGCAGTATGTTGCGATCGATGTGCTGGCATTTCATCGCAGTGCCGATGTGTTGACCATGCTGATTATCGGCGGGGCGGGTTATTTATATGGCGGTATTCTGGGGGCCGCCGCCTTCATTATTCTGCAAGACGCCTTGTCGGGCATGAACCCGATCTACTGGCAATTCTGGCTGGGCTGGGCGTTGGTGATTATTGTATTGTTCTTGCCGGAAGGGGCATTCGGGTCGTTACAGCAGCTCGTGCGCCGCCGTCGGCCAAAGCTTAAAAAGGAGCAGGAACGTGCTTGAAATCAGAAACCTTGATCTGCATTTCGGTGCGCTGCATGTTACCCGGGACATTAATTTAATGCTTTCACGCGGTTCCCGACATGCGCTGATCGGCCCCAACGGGGCCGGAAAAACAACGCTTGTGAATTTGCTGACCGGACCGTTAAAGCCAGACTCCGGCAAGATATTGCTTGATGGGGAAGACATTACCCGATTGCCGCCGCATCAGCGTGCGCGTCGCGGACTTGGGCGCACATATCAAATTAATGCATTGTTCCGCTCGATGACGCCTGTCGAAGCGGTGTCTTTGGCGATCGCCCAGCGCGATGGGAACGCTTTGCGGGTTTTCGGTACGGCGGCCCTTGGGCGCCGAACAGGTGAAGAGGCACGTGAACTGCTGCAGGCAGTCGGCCTGGGCCAGTATATGAATCATATAACGCGGGAGCTGCCTTACGGGTTGCAGCGTCTGCTCGAGGTTGCCCTGGCGCTGGCCGGAAAACCCAAAGTGCTGCTGCTCGATGAGCCCGCTGCGGGTGTTTCCGCCCAGGCGGGTGATCAACTCTTTCGTTTAATCGATTCCTTGCCTTCCGACCTGGCAATTTTGCTTATTGAACATGATATGAGACTGGTATTTCGCTTTGCCAAACGTATCACGGTTCTGGTGGGGGGCGGTGTACTGGTGGAAGGCACGCCAGAGGAAATTGCGGCCGATCAACGGGTTCGCGACGTGTACTTGGGGCACAAACATGCTGCTTGAAATAGAAAAACTGTCGGCGGGTCATGGTGATGCGATCGCCTTGCATGATATTTCGCTGCAGGTGCCGGAAGGCCAGAGCGTTGCCGTATTGGGTCGCAACGGCGCCGGCAAAACCACGTTGCTGGAAACCATAATGGGTTTGACCACCCGGTATTCCGGCGATATCCGTTTTCAGGGTGAAGTTGTCAGCAGGCGTTCGCCGGTGCAGCGCGCCCATGTCGGTTTGGGGTGGGTGCCGCAGGAGCGTGAAGTGTTTCCTTCATTAACCGTGGCTGAAAACTTGAAAGTGGTTCACCGGGATAAAGGGCCCTGGGATCTCGATAAAGTTTTCGAGCTCTTTCCCAGGCTTGAAGAGCGCCAGGCTAACCTGGGGTCGCAGTTGTCGGGGGGCGAGCAGCAAATGCTGGCCATTGCACGCGCCCTGATGACCAATCCGCGGTTGCTTTTGCTTGATGAACCGATGGAAGGGTTGGCGCCGATTATTGTCGAGGAGTTGTCCGAAGCGGTCATGCAGATGACCCGTGAAACCGGGCTGACCACGCTGGTGGTGGAACAACACCCAATTGTGGCCCTGGCCATGACATATTCGGCCATTATTCTTGACCAGGGTCATATTGTTTATTCCGGTCTCAGTGCCGAACTAAGCCGGGATGACGCTACGATTGATCGTTATATTGGTGTGGGTCAGGAAAGCTGATTTCATACCGGGAGTTGTTGAATGTCGCAGGAACGCGTTGTGAATGTATTTTCCGATACCATCGCCGAAATGACCTGGTTCGAGGTCGATCAGGCCGCCAAGGACGGGGCGGTCTTGTTGTGGTCCTTTGGTGTAATTGAACAACACGGCCCCCATTTGCCGTGCGGCACGGATGTTTATATTCCACAGGCACGGCTTAGGGAAACCAAGCAAATTCTGGCCGAACGGGGTATACAGGCCTTGATTGTGCCGCCGTATTACTGGGGCATCAACGTGGTTTCAGGTGCTTTCCCGGCATCGTACAAAGTGCGCCCTGAACTCATGGTTGAACTCATGTCTGATTTGTTCGAAAGCTTTAAAGGCGACGGCTTCAATCGGGTTTTTTGCTTTTCCGGGCACGGCGACCGCTTGCATAACCTGACTATTTTCGAGGGTATCAAGAAGGGCGTTGATCGCACGGGCATGGATATCAGTTTTGTTTCCGATACGGCATTGTTATTGCGACTGGGTATCCCCCTGGATGATCCGAAAGTGACTGTGCACAAGGCGGGCAGTGGAAAATTGTTCGGGGCACTGACCTCTTCACCGTCGGCCTTCGATGAAGATGATGATGCACCGCCCAAGTTTATCGACGTACATGCAGGGCAGTGGGAAACTTCGATGATGTTGTGCTCCTGCCCTGACCTGGTTCACGATGAAGTTCGCCGGGGTTTGTTGTCAACCGATTTCGGGCCCGAGGATCTGGACGAGTGGCGCAAAGGGTTCGAGCATGCCCGGGCCAAGACGCCTCAGGGATATCTGGGCGACCCGGCAGCGGCCAGTCTGGAAGAGGGGCGCCGTTCGCTGCGCTTATCAGCTGAACGGGCCGCAGATGCAATTGAGGAGCGTCTCAGGCAAAGCGCCCGTTAGGTAAAAAACCACGCGTGCGCTTGAACGTGTTCTGTTATCTTATCGGAATCACCGCGTTGTTCTGATAAGGATGACATCATGACGTTGAAAAACAAAGCCGCGTTGGGTGCGGTTGACGCCGAGTTGTTCAGTCAGGGCCCCCTCGGGTATCTGACGGGTTTTGGCAACGATTTCGCAACCGAAGCACTGCCCGGCACCTTGCCGGTCGGGCGGAACTCGCCTCAACGGGTGGCACATGGGTTGTATGCCGAGCAAATCTCCGGCACGGCGTTTACCGCGCCGCGTGATGCCAACCGACGCAGTTGGGTCTATCGTATTCGCCCGGGGGCGGTGCATGCGCCGTTTGAACCCTACTCCAATCGCTGGGCAGGCAAGGCGTTGTGCGCCCACCCCGAGCCCAATCCCATGCGATGGGATCCGTTGCCTGTCCCGTCGGAACCGACCGACTTCATTGATAGCTGGCATTTGTTCGCCGGTAACGGCGCGCCGCAGTCCATGTCGGGTTGTGCCATTTACATTTATTGCGCAACCGAATCGATGGGGCATCGTTATTTTTACAATGGCGATGGCGAACTGCTGATTGTGCCCCAGGAAGGACGACTCGGTATTAAGACCGAGTTTGGCCTGTTATGCGTGGAGCCCCAGGAAATGGTGGTGATTCCACGAGGGTGCCGGTTCAATGTGAGCCTGCTTGATGATCATGCGCGGGGTTATATCTGCGAGAACTATGGTGCTTTGTTGCGTTTGCCCGATTTGGGGCCCATTGGTTCGAACGGTCTGGCCTTGTCGCGGGATTTTGAAACGCCGGTGGCCTGGTATGAAGACAAGGAAGGGGACTATGAGCTCATTGCCAAGTTCCAGGGTGCATTATGGCGTACCTCAATAGGCCACGCGCCTTGTGATGTCGTTGCCTGGCACGGCAATTATGCTCCCTGCAAATACGATATGCGTCGCTTCAACACAATTGGCACAGTGAGTTTCGATCATCCCGACCCCTCGCTTTTCCTGGTGTTGCAGTCGCCCAGTTATGCACCGGGTGTGGATGATATTGATTTTGTTATTTTCCCGCCGCGCTGGCTCGTGGCCGAGAATACGTTTCGCCCTCCCTGGTTTCATCGCAATGTTGCCAGTGAGTTTATGGGACTGGTGCGTGGGCAATATGATGCGAAGTCGGGCGGGTTTGTTCCGGGTGGGGCGAGCCTTCACAATTGCATGGTGTCGCATGGGCCGGATGCCGGCACGTTTGGCCTTGCTTCAAGCGAGGACACCACCCAGCCGCGCAAAGTGACGGACACGCTGGCGTTTATGTTTGAGACGCGTGTTCCGTTGCTGCCGTCAGACGATGCGGTTAATAGCCCCTTGCGACAGCGCGACTATTATTTGTGTTGGCAAGGTCTTGCACGCCACTTCACTCCGGGAGGCACACGATGATTAAAAACGCGCCGCAGCCGCAATGGCGCAGCTGGGTTGAGTCCGCCAATACGCCTGAGACACATTTTCCGATTCAAAATTTGCCTTACGGTATTTTTTCGCCGGGGGAAAACGAGAAACCGCGCGTCGGTGTTGCCATTGGCGATTTTGTATTGGACTTGTCAGTGCTTGAGGCGGAAGGGTTATTGAAGTGCGACGAAAAGGTGTTCAATCAAACTGCACTGAATGATTTTATTGCCCAGGGACAAGCCGCGTGGCGCAACGTTCGTGCGACTGTTGCGCAACTGCTGCACGACTCCGATTCCGTTCTGCGGGATAACGCGGCGCTGCGTGAGCGTTGCCTGGTCCCTCTTGCGAATGTACAGATGCATCTGCCGGTTCGCATCCCCGGCTATACCGACTTTTATTCTTCAAAAGAGCATGCCACGAATGTGGGTAAGTTGTTTCGCGACCCCGAGAAAGCATTACTGCCGAATTGGCTTGAGATGCCCATTGCTTATAACGGCAGGGCTTCGTCGGTCGTGGTCAGCGGTACGCCTGTTCAAAGGCCTAATGGTCAGATAAAGCTGGCCGATCAGCCGCGTCCTGTCTTCGGCCCCTGCCGCAAACTTGATCTTGAACTGGAGATGGGTTTTATTGTGGGTGGCGATACCCGGCTGGGAACGTCGGTTCCTTGTGATCACGCTGAAGATTATGTTTTTGGCATGGTGCTGCTCAATGACTGGAGTGCGCGTGATCTTCAGGCCTGGGAGTACGTGCCACTGGGGCCGTTCAACGCCAAAACGTTTGCCTCCACCATTTCGCCCTGGGTGGTACCTTTCGATGCGCTGGAACCGTTTCGGGTTGCTCAGCCTCAGCAGTCACCTGAACCTTTGGCTTATTTGCAGCAAAAGGGGAAGCACGCGTTTGATATTCATCTTGAGGCCTGGTTGAGCCCGCATGAGGGTCGGGATGAGACATTGCTGTGTCAAACCAACTTTCGCTACTTGTATTGGTCGATGGCGCAGCAACTGGCGCATCACACCGTTTCGGGATGCAATGTCCGCGTGGGCGACCTGATGGGTTCCGGCACGATTAGCGGCCCCGAACCTGGATCTTTGGGGTCGTTGCTGGAGATTACGCTGAATGGCCGAGAGCCGTTGGTTCTGAAAGACGGGGGGCAGCGCAGCTTTATTGAGGATGACGATGCAATTCGCCTGACAGGGTGGTGCCAGGGCGAGGGTTATCGGGTGGGCTTTGGGAACTGTGAAGGGCGGATTCTGCCCGCTGATGCCTGAGGACGATGCGGATCGCTCTATGGGTAGTGATACCAAGAGGTAGACAATACCCGACGTATTTCAGGCAAAGGCGGATGACCTGCAATGAAATCGTCGGGGTAGTAGCCAAAATGGTGGGCGCCTGCCTGCTGTAATGTTTTCATCCAGCTTGCCATTATTTCGCCGCTAATGAATGGGGCATTGGGTTTTGACCAGTCTCGTGCCTGCACTTCGAATATCGTCCGCTCCAGTGCGCCTGGGCGCTTGGCCACTTCCTGTACCAGTTTTGTGAGCCACTCGTTGGCCTGTTCGGACGCGATTCCTTCCATATAAGGCATGGCCATGGGTGCGGTGTAGTCGTATACAGTCAGAAAATCGTCCAGGTTTTGAGCGAACCAGGCTTCACTTTCTGGTTCTAATATAGGCATGGCAAAGATATTGCGTGCTGTTTTTATTTGTGACCCGCGTATTGCTTTAACGCGGCTGGCAAGCTCCAGGGTGAACTGATTGAGTGTTTCAGTTTTAAACCGTGTCCAGCGTTGTATGAACGCAGGGTCGCTGTGCAATGTTTGAATGCTGTCGGGTAAACCCGCTTGCCGGTATGCCGCTAGTGCGGCGCTGCTTGCGTCTTCGAAATCACCTAGTACGGCATCGTCGTGAAAGAGGATTCCGTCGAACTGTGCATGGCGTGCCAGATCCTCATAGAGTTCAATAATCTGCTTACGTGCACGCGCGTCGAATGGTGACAATCTCCGGTATTGTTCCGGGTCGGGTTGGGCTTTATGTTGAGGGGTTTTGGGGTCCCACCGGGTAACCCGGTCGAAGTCCGGGTTCAGATCGAAACTTAAAACCGGCATCCAGGCATAAACGTTGACTTTGGCATTGTTTTGAAGTTGCCGGGCAACATGGTTGAAAAGGTCTGCCCGGACGGGTAAGTGGCGGTTGGGGAAATAAACGGATTTCACCAGCCCGTCGCCCGACGGGTCGGCATAGGCCTGCAGGAATACGGTGGTGACGCCAAGATCTGCAATTCGTTGTATCAACAGGTCCAGGTTTCGATCCATTTGGCTTGGGTCGGCGTCGTAAAGATAATCGAGATCGACATGCGCCACGCGTACTGGTTCGCGTAACGGGTTGGCTTGGGTATAAGGGCAGAAAGAAAGCACCCCGGCAAGTAATAATAACGACAGTAGGCGCATGACTTACAAGAGAAGGGTGGTTGTTTCTTGGATTTTAGGCGTTTAGGGTGGTGGTGCGACGCTTTTTGCAATAAAAAGCTTGAGTTGAATCAAGAATGCAACATCCACATTCAAATCACAGGTTACAGCTAGCTATGAGCACTTCTGTTTTTCAACCCGTACTTTTACATCACGCCAATCGTTTAATTAATCATGGCCCCACAGTGCTGGTTACCAGCACTTTCCAGGGCAGGCACAATATTATGGCCGCAGCGTGGTCGATGCCTGTCGAGTTTGATCCGCCTCGTATTGCAGTGGTGATTGATAAAACCACCTATACCCACGAACTGATCCGTCGCAGTGGTGTGTTCGGCATTTGCATACCTGGTGTTGCTGCCATTGATCTGACTTACTCCGTGGGGCGGGTAAGCGGACGCGAGCAGGATAAGATCAGTGCCTTGAATGTACCCACCATTTCCGGCCCCGAGACGGGGGTATCGCTTGTGGAGCAGGGGTGCGCAGCGTGGCTCGAATGTCGGCGCATTCCCGAAGAGCACGCCGAGAATGCTTACGATACATGCTTTGCCGAGGTGGTGAATGCCGCTGCGGACCCTTTGGTTTTTTCCGGTGGTCGCTGGCAACTTAATGACGCCAACAAGGCATTGCACAGCATCCACCATTTGGGGGGCGGCGTATTTGGCAGTTCCGGAACGACAATTCAGGGCAGGAGTTTGTTGTAGTTCAGGTAGGTCGCCAGGGCAAGCTCTGCAGGCTTGACCTGGCGACGACTGGCTGAGTCTAATGTTCCCTGCGCCCCATATAGGTTTCCAGCGCTGCGTGTGCGATTTTAAGCGTAGGGCAAGCAACCCCAAGGGCTTCCCCACGCCGCATCATATCGCCCACGAGATGGTCGCCTTCAACCGGTTGGCCGGCACGCATGTCGCGGTACATTGATGCACTGAAGCCCGAATGGCGATTGGTGAGCGCTTGTTGAATCCGTTCGACTGATTCCGGATACAACGGATGCCCGGACGCCGCCGCGGTTTCGGCGCATTCCTTGAACAACTGCAACGCAATTTGCCCACCCGCATGGCTGCGCATATATTCGCCCACCGTTCCACCCAAAAGACAGTTCGAGGCGCCCAGCGAAGCCATGAGGCAATATTTGTCCCACATGTCGTCCATGACATGTTCACTGAAAAAAGCGTGAACACCCCCCGCGTGCAATTGTGACCAGACCGCTTGTGCGATTGTTTGTTGATCGGGGGTTCGCGCACCCACGGTTATGTTTCCAGGCCCATGCTTGATCTGGATACAAGAAGGGGTTGCAAGCGTGGCCACGGTTTTCGCAATGCCGCCCAGCACGCGCTCGTGCCCGAATTTCCCGCCCAGTATGTCCAGGTGCCGAAGCCCGTTGAGCAAAGGCAGAATTACGGTGTTTTCGCCTACTGCGTTGACCAGATCGTTCATCACGCTGTCCAGCGAATATGCTTTGCAGCTGACCACAATCAGATCGTAAACAGGCTTGAGCTCAGATGAGATCAGCGTGCGTGGCTGTATTTGCAGCTTGCCCGTTGGCAAGTCGAGCGTCAGGCCTTGCGCATCGATGATTTCCTTACGTGCCGGGCGCAGCAGAAAATCAACTTCTGCGCCGCTTTCATGCAGATAAGCGCCAAACTGGCCGCCTACCGCACCGGCGCCAACTACCAGTATTTTCATTGTTTTGCCACTCCAAGTGTTTCCAGATTCCGGATCATATCTTCAGCAGAGGTTTCCGGTTGCACATCCGTATCGATTTTCAAAATACGGCCGTCTTTGCCAATATAAAACGTATGTCGCCTGGCCACGCCCGATGGGCTCAGCACGCCATAGGCTTGCGCCACCGACTTTTCTTCATCGCTCAGTAATGGAAAATCGGCACCGGTTTCTTCCGCGAAGCCTTCATTGTCGATGAGCGGATCGACACTGGCCATGAAATACGTGACGTCGAACTGGCGGATATTGTCGCCGTTCTCGGCCAATGATTTGCACTCGATGGTGCAGCCGTAGGTGTACGCTTTGGGAAACCAGGCCAGCACAACCGCCTGCTTGCCGCGAAAATCGGCAAGTTCATACGTTTTTCCGTCGGAGGCGGGAAGCGAGAAGTTGGGTGCCTGATCACCTGGCTCCAGTGCCCACGCCGAAGCTGCGAACAACGACAGGCAGGCGAAAAGCATACTTGATCGAAAGTGTTTAATCATGGTGTGCTCCTTGTCGAACTGAGATAATAGCCCGCATTAATCATGTGGTTGAGTTCCTGTTCATGAAAAAAGTTTACCTGGCGGGCCCCGATGTGTTTCGTGTCGACAGCATTGAGTGGGGGCGGTATTTGAAACAATGCTGTCGCGAGCTTGGGCTGCAAGGCCTGTATCCCCTGGATAATGACATTGCTGTTAGCGGTTCACTGCATGATACTGCCAAGGCTATTGCGTTTGCGAATATGAAAATGATTCGCCAGGCTGATGGCGTAGTGGCCAACTTGCAATGGTTTCGCGGCAAGGAGCCCGATTCGGGCACGGCCTTTGAGGTTGGGGTGGCGATTGCGCTGAACAAGCCGGTCTGGGCGTACTTTCCCGATCAGGGGTCGTTGAGGGATCAGGTTTGTGCCGATCAGAACGGGCTCGATACAGAGGGGTTGCTGGTGGAAGACTTCGATTTGCCGCGCAATTTAATGATGGCGTGTCAATGGGTGGGGTTCAGCCACTCTGTCGAGGAAGCGATTCAGGAAATGGCGCGTTTCTTGAAATAGTCACCCAACCTGCCTTTATACTTGGGGGCGCTAATTTTTAAACATCATTAATGCCACAGGAGAGAAAGTGCTGCTAACCGAGCTGGATTGGTCATGGCTTGTATGGATGGGTGTTGCAGCGATTTTTGTCGTGGGCGGCATTGTGAAAGGAACTATGGGCGTGGGCCTGCCAACCGTTGTGCTGCCCATGTTGTCTCTGGTGGTGCCCGGTACGCAAGCCATGGGTTTGTTGGTCATGCCGGTGTTGTCGTCGAATTTCTGGCAGGCGGTAGAGGGCGGCAATTGGCGTTATAGCTTGCGCCGTTTTGGCAGTGTCGTAGGGGTGCAGTTGTTGTTCACGGTGGTCACCGTGAAGTTAACCGTCGGGTTTTCCGTTGCGTTTTTCAATGTGGTTGTGGCTGTCGCGGTGCTGAGCGCAGTGGGCTTGATGTTTGTGCGTCCACATAAAATAAGCCCTGAACAGGAACGCTGGATGGGTCCGCTTGTTGGCGCGATCGCCGGCATTATGGGGGGCGTATCGACGCTGACCGGGCCCATTATTATCACTTACCTGATGGCGCTTCGTCTCAAACGCGAAGACTTCATCGCCTCGATAAGCATTATCTACCTGTTGGGATCCTTGCCTACCTATATTGCGATGCTCTGGTATGGCCGCTTTGGGTTTAACGAGGTAGCTTTGTCTGCGCTGGCATTGTTGCCTATGTTTGTTGGGTTGCGTTTCGGAAAGGCGATCCGTCATTTATTAAGCGAGATCGCCTTTCGCCGCGTTCTGATTGGTTTTCTGGTGATTCTGGCTTTAGTGCTGGTGGTGAAGTCGATTTAACCCGACTTCACCCTTGTTCAGCTGGGCAAAGACCCATTAGCGCAGATTGGTTTTTGCAATCTCCACGACTTCGTTGCCTTTGCCGCTTAAAACTGCACGCAACATGTACAAGCTGAAGCCTTTGGCTTGTTCCAACGTGATTTTTGGTGGCATGGCCAGTTCCCGTTTATCGATGACCACGTCCAGTAGTGCAGGCCCGGGCAATGCCAGAAAGCGGTCGATTGCCTCGGGTAACGCCGATGACTCGCTGACACGAATCGATTCAAGTCCGGCTGCCTTGGCGATATCGGCATAGTTGGTGTCGATAAAGTCGGTACCTGTATCCATATAACCGGCCGCCTTCATCTCCATGGCCACGAAGCCCAGTGAGCTGTTATTGAAAACGACAATCTTCACGGGCAGGTTCAGTTGTCGCGCAGAAAGCAGGTCGCCCAAAAGCATCGACAAGCCGCCGTCGCCCGACAGGGAAATTACCTGTTTTCCTGGGTTGGCTGCTTGTGCCCCCAGCGCCTGGGGCAGGGCGTTGGCCATTGAGCCATGATTGAATGAGCCGTGCAGTCGTCGCCGACCATTCATTTTCAGATAGCGTGCAGCCCAAAGTGTCGGTGTGCCAACGTCGACAGTAAAGACGGCGTCGTCGGCCGCGCGTTCACTGATCAGGTGAGCAAGGTACTGAGGATGAATGGCGGCACCATCGGCTGCCGGCCGCGCATAGTCGCTCAGCTCTTTTTGCGCCGCCCGGTAGTGTTTTAGTGCCTTGTCCAGAAAAGTGCGGTTATCCTTGCGTTTCACCTTTGGCAGCAGCGCTTCCAGCGAGGCGCGAACGTCTGCGTTGATGCCAAGTTCCACCGCAACACGCTTGCCCAGCGACTCGGGGTTGATATCGATTTGTACAACGCGTGCCCGCGAGGGGTAGAAATGCCGATAAGGAAAATCAGTACCCAGCATGACCAGGGTGTCACACTGTTCCATGGCGTGGTAACCGGAGCTGATGCCAATGAGGCCTGTCATGCCCACGCTGTTGGGGTTGTCGTACTCGATAAACGGTTTTCCCCGCAATGCGTGAACGACAGGCGCGCCCAGCGTGTCGGCCAGCGCTACGACTTCGTCGTGCGCGCCTTCGCATCCACTGCCGCATAGCAACGTAACCGCTTCGGACTCATTGAGCAGTTGGGCCAGCTGGTTGATGTCGCCTTCAGACGGGATCAGTGTTGACGGCCGGGTCGTGGGAACCGGCCTGGCTGGGCCAGATGCCGGTTTGAGTGCGACATCGCCCGGCAGCACAATGACTGCAACGCCGCGCCGCCGAATCGCCGCTTGCATGGCGCGTTCGAGAATGCGGGGGAACTGGGCCGGGTCGTTGACCAGTTCTACATAATGACTGCATTCCTTGAACAGTTCCTGAGGGTGGGTCTCCTGGAAATATCCCAACCCGATTTCCGTCGAGGGAATGTGTGCGGCGATGGCGAGAACGGGGGTACGATTCCGATGGCAATCGTACAAACCATTGATAAGGTGCAGGTTACCCGGCCCGCAACTGCCTGCGCATACCGCCAGTTGTCCTGTCTCTGCGGCTTCGGCGCCTGCTGCAAACGCGGCTACTTCCTCGTGCCGGGTGTGCATCCACTGCAGTGTACCCAACTTGCGCATGCTGTCGGAAAAGCCATTCAGGCTGTCGCCTGTTACGCCCCATATCCGGGTAACGCCTGCATTGGTAAGAGTTTGAGCAAGATAGTCTGCAATGGTAGTGGCCATAATTCATATCCTTTTTTCAGCAGGTTGGGGCTTTATGCCGGTTTGGAAAAGGCATGCTAGCAGGTGCGCGAGGCGCTCCACAGTTTACGTGATTATCGGTTCATCGGGATCATTCCTGCTTGCGTAAAGCTGAATAAATCGTTAATGTCAGGATTCCGTATATTTATATTTTTTACAACTGTTTGCACCACGAATATACGGAATAAATTGATATCAATACACAGAAAAATAAACAGAATGGAACGGAGAAAACAATCATGGTGAAATTTAGTTTGAACGGCAAGTCGGTTTCCGCCGACGTCGCCGACGATACCCCGTTGTTATGGGTCTTGCGAGAGCAGTTTGACCTCACTGGAACCAAGTTCGGATGCGGCATGGCGCAGTGTGGCGCCTGTACGGTCCACATCGATGGCCAACCCATGCGCTCCTGTGTCATGCCGGTTTCGGCCGTGAAAGACAAGGCCGTTACAACGATCGAAGGTTTCATGGAAACGGAACAAGGCAAGGCCATCGAGCAGGCGTGGGTCGAGGCTCAGGTGGCACAGTGCGGTTATTGCCAGTCGGGGCAGATCATGTCTGCCGCCGGGGTAATCAAAAGTGCCAAGGGGCCCTTGACGCGTGAAGAGGTGCTCGACGGCATGTCCGGAAATTTATGCCGTTGCGGGACGTATAACCAAATTGCGTCGGCCGTTGTCAATGCGCAAAAAGCGCTGTCATAAGGAGGCACCATGGAATTGAAATCTGTTTCCCGTAGGTCTTTCCTGGTTGGCGGCGGTGCTGCGATGGTGGGGGTGGTACTGGGCGGCCATGGTTTGCTCAATGTTGTCCACGCCGCGCAGGGCGCCACAAGTAAAGACACGTTCAGCCCGGTTGCCTGGGTGGTTATTTCCCCAGACAACAAAACGCTTATTTACTCGCCTGGATCCGAAATGGGTCAAGGCACGATGACATCGGTTCCTGCTATTTTGGCAGAAGACATGGAACTCGATTGGTCTACGGTTCGTATCGAGAAGTCCCCCAGCAATGCCAAGCTGTTCGGGAATCCGCGTTTTGGTGGTGGCATGGTGACAGGGTCGTCGCGTACGGTGGTGGGTTATTACGAACCGATGCGCCTGGCCGGCTTGCAGGCAAAGCTGGCATTAGTGAATGTTGCAGCCAAGGTGTGGTCTGTCCCGGCCGATGAGGTCGTGGCTGAAAATAGCATGCTCAAGCACGCGGCCAGCAACCGCCAAATGACGTATGGTGAAGCGGCGGCGCAAGCCGGCGATTCAGTGCAGGTGCCGAAAGTCGATAAAAGCATGCTCAAGCCCATGTCCGAGTTTCGCATTATCGGTAAAGACCAGCCACGTGTCGATGTGCCGCCCAAATCCAGCGGCAAGGCCGACTTCGGTATCGATGCCAAAGTGCCTGGCATGGTGTGGGCTGCGGTCATGCGTACGCCAGTGCAAGGAGAGAAACCCGAAAAGGTTGACGACAGCAAAGCCAAGGCGGTGCAAGGCTTTGAAAAAATTGTCATGCTGCCGTACGGGGTTGCGGTTGTGGCCGATACGTTCGCCACAGCCAAGAAAGCACGCGACATGCTTCAGGTTACCTGGTCCGACACCTCAAAAGTGCGTTCGTATGATAGCGACGTTGCTTTGCAAGAGTTTGTTGCCCGTGCGGAAAAAACCGATGAGGCCGGTGATGTCTGGCACAAAGAAGGCGACGTTGCAGCCGAGTTGAAAGGTGCAGCCCGCACGGTATCGGCTACATTTACCTCACAGCACGTGGCGCAATGCACCATGGAGCCGATGAATTGCATGGCCAGGGTCGATGGCGACAAAATCACCTTCTGGGTGCCTTCTCAATCGGCCAGTATCGTAACGGGTACAGCGGCTGCGGTTGGCGGCTTCAAGCCCGAGAATATCCAGGTAAACATTACGTACCTGGGGGGCGGTTATGGTCGGCGTGTGGAGGCTGATTATGCGGCCGACGCTGTTTTCCTGGCCAAGGCCATGCCGGGCGTACCCGTGCACGTGCTCTGGACACGGGAAGACGATTTCCTGCGCTCTCGCCCCCGTCCGTTAACTGCGCAGCATATTGTGGCAGGCCTTGACGACCAGGGAAATATCGTTGGCTGGCATCAACGTGTCATTTCGGAAGGAATCTACGCCCGCTTCAATCCCAAGGCTTATGAGGCAGCCGGCAACAAAGATGCGCCCGTTATGGAAGGTGCTGACACCATTTACGCCATTCCGGGCCAGCTATTCGAACATGGCCTGGAACGACGCGGGCTGGACGTTTCATTCTGGCGCGGTGTGGGGGCGGGTTACACCAAGTTTGCGATTGAGTCGTTTGTTGATGAAATTGCCGAGCAAACAAACAAAGACGCACTCGATATGCGTCTTGCCCTTACAAAAAATCAGCCTCGTGCTCAAAAGGTATTGAACGAAGTCGCTGCGATGGCCGATTGGAAAAAGGCGCGCCCGGACGGTCGGGCATTGGGCCTGGCATTTTCCGACACCTGGACTTCCTTTGTTGCGATGGTGGTAGAGGTTTCCATGAACGAAGGCAAGCCAGTGGTGCATCATATCTGGGCTGCTGTTGATTGCGGGCACGCTGTTTCACCGCGTAATGTTGCCAGCCAGATCGAAGGGTCTGCCTTGTTTGGCCTGTCGGCGTTGCTTGATGAAAAGCTCGTTTACAAAGGTGGGCAGGCCCAGCAAACCAATTTCCATCAATATCAGTTGTTGCGTGCTAATCAAACGCCGTTGGTTGATGTCAAGGTCATTCCAACCGACAACGCGCCGGGTGGAATCGGAGAGGCAGGCCTCCCGCCTTTGGCACCGGCCGTAGCCAGTGCAGTGGCAAAGTTAACAGGCAAGCGGGTACGCACGTTGCCATTTCCAAAAGAAATTTAACGAATCAGCCTTTCATGGTTTTCTCAGACCTGGTCTCGGCTTATCGTCGAGACCAGGTTTTTTTTTGAAGAGTAAGACATAAAGCGTTATGAGTGTGATCAGTTATGATTGTTATGGAAAAGGCAAAAATCAACTATCAGGGATGACAAAGATTTGATTGACTGGCGTGATATTCAGCGTTTTCTCTACAGTCATTATTTAATGACTGGGGTGCGACAAGCTGTCGGGGCACTCACGCCAGCCGTCGTTATTGTGGCCTCGGGGCATTCGTATTCAACTGGCCTGACAATGACAATTGGTGCTTTGTGCGTTGCGATTGTCGATCAGGCGGGCGGGGTGGGCAAGCCGGCCCGGAACGGGATGCTGCTTGCCATGGCCTTGAGTGTGATTTCGGCGCTTCTTACTGGCCTGGTGTCGCCGCATTTCACATTAATGTGGCTGGTTATTCCTATCCTGACGTTCCTGTTTTCCATGTTATCGGTATACGGTGCGCGAGGTGCATTGTTGGGGTTTGTCAGTTTGTTGATCATGACCCTTACCATGCGATCGCCGATGACGATTTCGGATGTGCTGGTCTATGCGGGCTATTTATTAGGTGGAGGCTTTTTCTATTTCATCTATAGCCTGGTCGTCAGGCGATTTTTTAAAGTTCGTGAAAAGCGCGAGTCGCTGTCGTCGGCGCTGTTCTCGATGGCCGATTATTTACGAGCAAGGGCCAGGCTTTATGACACGCGACAAGATATCGACTTGTCGTATCGCGATTTAATTCGCGCTCAGTCAATTGTTGTTGATGCAGTCCAGAATATAGACAAGGGCTGGTTCGAAGAGCCCGCAGAGACCAGGATGCCAGGTAATTTCGAGTCCAGTGGCACGTTTCGTTTGGCCACGGCATTGCAACGACTCTTGACGAGTTTTGTTGATACCAGAACTGACTTTGCTTTGTTGCGAAAAGGCTTGCAGGCACCTGCCGTGTTGAATGCCATGCATGAAACCCTGGTCTCAATGGCCGATCGAATGGGGCAAATAGCCTTGAATGCCGCACGCAATAAATCCACACCGGCCCAGCCCGTTGCCCAGGCTTCACTTGAAATCATTCGGCGCGAACTTGAAGAAAGTGCAAACGGGCAGGCTGACCCGGACAAAAGCAATGCGTTATTGATATTGCGACAGGTGTACGACCGTTTCTGTCGTGCGCAGGCCATGTTGAATGAGCTTGCCCTGCACACCTTCGATACTCAATCGAGTTTGAACGCTGCGGCCACGCAACAGGCGGTGCCGCCTCTTTCGGGGTCGCTTTTGATGCAAGATCGCTGGCACTTGGGCTTGTATTTCAGCAGTTTGCGTTTGAACGGGGTCAATTGTCGCCATGCCTTGCGCGTGTCAGTTGCGGTGCTCCTGGCCATGGCTTTGTCTTACGCCATGGCGCAAGTGTTTCAAGGTGAGGCGCTGAAGGCAATAGGCACGCATGGCTACTGGGTTGTGTTGACAGTTATTGTGGTTATGAAGCCTGGTTTTGCACTGACACAACAGCGAAATGGCTGGCGATTGGGTGGAACGCTGATTGGTTGTTGCGTTGCGTTGGTGCTGTTTCATTTCATTCATGACAGTGCCTGGTATCTGGCTATTTTGTTTTTGTTTGGTGTCTTGGGGTATGCCTTTGTTCAACTGAATTATCTGGTGTCTGCATTATGTAACACGGTGCTCGTGCTAACGGCGTTTCATTTACTGAGTCCTGGCGGCGAGATGGTCGTGGGAGCACGCTTCCTGGATACGTTGCTTGGATGCACCGTTGCGCTTTTATGCAGTTATATTCTTCCCACATGGGAGGCACGATTTCTACCTGGGCTGGCCAATGAGCTGAAGGCGGCAAACATTCGTTTGCTTGAGGCGGCCAAGGTTTTGGCCGAGGCGCCACAAGCCGCCGCAGGCCAGTCCCGAAAGGCATGGAGTTCGGCGCAGCAAGGTGTTTATGTGGCCTTGAGCCGTTTTTCCGCTTCTTATTATCGAATGATGAGCGAGCCAGTGCGTCATCAACTGCAGCCGGCCGTGTTCAACCACTTAATGATCGAGAATCATGCCTTGGCCATGCAAACAATGCATATTGCCTCGACACTGCATTCCCAGCCGGAGGTTGACCCGCATATTAGTGATGCCCTGGTGCAGGCAAGACGGCTGCTTGAAGCCAGCGCGACGGCCAGCCAGTGGCAAGACGAACATTTGTCAGTTAAGGACCATGACGTGTCCAACCCGGGTTTGCAACAACTGACCCAAGCAGCCAAGACGATTGGGCTGGATATGGCGCGTCTGCACCTTCAAGCAGACGCGCCACACGATCATGTTAAAGAGACTCCACGATAGCGATGCCGGCCACAATGGAAATCAATGCGCCAATTGACTGACTCACACCAGTCAATTGGAAAAGCAAATCAGTTGTTACTGTTATGCGCCGGGCAGTGGCAGATAGTCGGGTTTGTATGACATTTGTTCAATGTACGCATTGATGTCAGCGGGTCGTTCCACCCGGGCCATGCCGTGGTCAAAAATGTATTCCGCGATTTTTGCAGCCACTTTGAGCGACGCGGGCAAAATTTCTTTTTGGGGCGGGTAGATCAGGCCTGAGTCAAGATAGCCTTGTGTGATCTGCTCCGACAAGGCCCTGGCTGCCACGATGAACATTTCATCGGTTACCCGTGTGGCGCTGGTGGCGTAGATGGCCATGCCCATGGCGGGGAAAATATAAACGTTATTGCCTTGACCGGGTACAAATGTACGGCCGCCGTAATGCACCGGCGGGTAGGGGCTGCCGCTGGCAAAGACGGCTCGTCCTTCCGACCATTGATAAGCGTCTTCCGCCGAGCATTCCGAGTGACTGGTGGGGTTTGAATAAGGGAAAATAATGGGGCGTTCATTGATTTGCGCCATGGCTTCGATGACTGCGCGGTTAAACGCTTTGCCAACCGTCGAGACGCCCACAATCGCCGTTGGGCGCAGTTGCTTTATGGCCTCGACGAAGTCGCTGATTGGCTCGTGATCGTGGGCAAATGGTTGCTGGAAGTCGGCCAGATCGGTTCTTTTCGATTGCAATAAACCGTTGATATCAAAAAGCCAGCACGCTTTTCGTGCTTGTTCTTCCGATAGGCCTTCCATCACGAGTGCTTTCGTGATGAGCCCGGCAATACCTGCCCCGGCGGTGCCGGCGCCGAAGAAAAGCACTCTTTGCTCTTTGAGTGTTTTGCCGGTGATACGCAGCGCAGTGCTGATGCCGGCCAGTGCCACTGCGGCCGTGCCTTGAATATCGTCATTGAAGCAGCAAACCTCATCGCGGTATCGGGCCAGAATGGGAGCTGCATGCGGAAAGGCGAAATCTTCGAACTGAATGCACGCCTTGGGGAATTTGCGTTGCACCGCCTGAACGAATGCTTCAATGAAATCGTCGTAGGCCTGACCCGTAATTCGAGGGTGTTTGAGCCCAAGATAAAGAGGATCATCAAGCAGGGCCTGGTTATTGGTGCCGACATCAAGTGTGATGGGCAAAGTGTATTTCGGCGGAACGCCGGCGCAGGCGGTATAAAGGGAAAGTTTTCCAATAGGAATACCCATGCCGCCAATTCCCTGGTCTCCCAGGCCCAAAATGCGTTCTCCGTCGGTTACCACAATAAAGCGAACATCTTCCTCAATCCAGTTGCCCAGCATTTCATCCAGGCTGTCTTGGCGATTGATTGGCAGATAAAGGCCTCGCGGGCGTCGGAAAATATGATCGAATTTCTGGCAGGCCTCGCCCACGGTAGGGGTATAAACCAGCGGGATGAAACGCGCCGGATCGGACATCAATGTTTTGAAGTAAAGCGTTTCATCCATATCGTGTAGTGCCGACAGATACTCGTAGCATCCCAGGTCGCTGTCCTGCTCCTCAAGTTGGCGCAAAACGCGCGCCAGCCGTTCTTCTTCTGTTTCGACTTTTTCAGGGAGCAGCCCCAGCAGACCATGTTGTCTGCGTTCCTCGATTGAAAAGGCGGTGGCACGGTTCAGGCTGGCATCGCCCAGCAGATTCTGGCTGGAGAGGGTGGCGCCGTTTGCTTTCATGACGTTCCTTTTAAACGCGGGTTGAGAGACAGTTACATAGAAGATATCAAATACCAATGTTAAAAATATTGCAACCCTTCGGGTCGCTATACTCAGGATTTGCAGGTGTTATGTTTGCTTTTATAGAGAGGCGGTGATGGATTGGAGCTTTTTTCTGGCGTATGCATTTCTGGGTAGCATGGCGGGTTTTGCAGCAGGCCTGCTGGGTATTGGTGGCGGTATGTTGCTGGTGCCTTTTTTAACCGCTCTGTTTTCAGCGCAAGGCATGCCGATAGAGATCGTCGTGCATGCCGCGATTGCGACATCAATGGCATCGATATTGTTTACTTCGATTTCAAGCGTGTATTCGCATCATCGAAAGAAAGAAGTGCGCTGGGATTTGGTTTTCAGCTTTTCACCCGGCATTGTCCTGGGGGGCCTGCTTGCCGGCGGGGCAGTATTTGCCGTGCTCAAGACGGGTTGGCTTGCGCTGGTGTTTACAGTTTTCGTGGGGTATTCCGCGATTCAAATGATGATTGATCGCAAGCCCAAGCCCGATCGTCGCATGCCCGGGCCGTTGGGCACAGGTCTGGTTGGCGGGGGAATCGGCTTTTTGTCTGGGTTGGTTGGTGCCGGGGGCGGTTTTGCCTCTGTGCCATTCATGGTGTGGTGTAACGTTGCTGTGCATCAGGCGGTCGGAACGTCGGCCGCACTGGGCTTTCCGGTTGCGCTGGCGAATACAGCAGGGTATGTGTGGTCGGGCATGCACGTGGCTGATTTGCCCAAAGATATGCTGGGTTATGTGTATTGGCCGGCCTTGTTGGTACTGGCCGTTTTTAGTACTGCGATGGCGCCTTTTGGGGCGCAACTGGCAAGCCGTCTGCCGGTGGGCATCCTGAAGCGTCTTTTCTCGTTTCTTTTGTTTGGGCTCTCGGCTTATATGCTGTATAAAGCCGCTCGCGCTTTCGGTTGGATATAGCCGGTCAAGTTTGTTCGAAAAACACTTAAGGCATGGCGGTTGGGCAATAATTTTTATCGCTATTGTTGACGGGTGTTTTTCTATATGTTGTGATCGGCGCTTAAAGCGACAAGAGGGTGCAGTCAGTACCATAACGACAAGGGGAGAGCTTAACCGTGCAATTTTTTAACAAGGTTGTTGTTATTGCGCTGTTATTGTGTTTGCCGATCGGCGCATGGGGTGTGATCGCCCCGGAACAAATGGCGGCAAGTGTCTTGGGTTTCACCGGATTTTTTATGGTGGGGGCAAGTTGGTGGTGGCTGCTGCTTTGCTCTTGTTTCGTCATACTGGCGGCCTTTCTGGCGTTTGGGCCTTACGGCTCTATTCGTTTGGGTAAAGACGATGAAAAGCCGGAGTTCTCTTTTTCTTCCTGGATTGCCATGCTTTTTGCCGGTGGCATGGGGGCGGGGCTTTTGTTCTGGGGCGTTGCCGAGCCTGTAACCCATTTCGAAAATCCGCCCGTTGGCGCAGGGGGTACCGCAGCGGCGGCACAGCAGGCGCTGGTCATTACCAATCTTCATTGGGGCTTGCATGCCTGGTCAATTTACGGCGTGTGCGCCCTGGTCATTGCTTATTTCACATTTCGGCTTAATAAGCCGCCTCTGATTTCGACACCGTTGCGAGGCTTGTTTAAAGGGCGCTCTGCAGAAACGGCCGCAACCACGGCAGATGTCCTGGGTGTGGTTGCCGTGGTTTTCGGGCTGGCAGGTTCTTTGGCCATGGGCGCGCTCCAAGTGCGCTCCGGGCTGGTTGAACTGTTTGCCGTGCCGGCGTCGAACACGGTGTCCTTAATTGTGCTTGCCGGCCTGTTTTTAATGTACATGGTGTCCACGCTTACCGGCGTTGAAAAAGGGATGAAGCTGCTCTCGGACATCAACATGGTTCTTGGCCTGGCCCTGATGGCGTATATCCTTGTTTTCGGGCCAACCGGTTTCATCATGGAGACGTTCGTAACAACGATCGGGGCCTATGTGTCTCAGTTTGTTGAAATGTCGTTTCGGTTGTTCCCGTTTGACGGCGCAACCGAATGGTCGGCAAGCTGGACACTGACTTATTTAATATGGTGGTTGGCCTGGGGGCCCTTTGTAGGCGTATTTATTGCCCGCATTTCGCGTGGCCGGACGATTCGCGAGTTTTGCATTGGCGTCATCCTGATTCCCACCGTATTTTCATTGTTCTGGTTTGCCGTTTTCGGCGGCGCAGGCATTTACATTGAAATGTATGGCCCGGGGGGGCTGGCATCGGTTATTTCCGAAGACGTTGCAGCCGCTTTGTTTTCGTTTCTCGACTATTTCCCCTTTGCCTCGGCCCTGAGCCTGGCGGCACTGGTGTTGATCGTCATTTTCCTGGTGACCTCGGCAGACAGCGGAACGTTTGTATTGTCAATGATGACGACAGGCGGCAATTTAAATCCGCCGTCTTCGTCAAAGGTCGTGTGGGGGTCCCTGGTGGCCGTGATTACGGCCGCGACGCTTTTGGCTGGTTCGGTCGACGTTGCGCGAGCAATGGCAACATTGGGGGCGATACCTTTTTCAGCCATTTTAATGCTGCAGATCGTCAGCTTTTTAAGACGATTAAGGAAAGATCCATCGCGCATCAAATCTGCGCCTGTCAATAATGCTGCAAAAAAGGTGGGTTCATGAGAATTCTCCTCACGTTTCTAGTTACTTTGTTCCTGGTGGGATGTTCAGCCGACCCCGTTCGCATTGGCTCAAAAGATCAGGTTGAAAATCGAATTCTGGCTGAAATGTTCGCGCAATTGCTAGAGGAAAAAGGGGTTGAAGTAAAGAGGGTTCGCGGGCTGGGTACCACCCAAGCCGTTTTCGAGGCCTTGAAAAGTGAAGACATCGACCTCTATCCCGAATACAGCGGCACGGCGCTTGCCATGCTGGGTGCACCTCGGTTGCGCGATGCCGACGAGGGCTTTGCCGTTGCCTCCGAGTCTCTTGCATCCAGCGGTTTGACGTTGCTCGATCGCCTGGGTTTTGCATCCAATTATGTCGTGCTGGCCCGGCCTTCGCTCGCCGCATCCAAAGGTTTGAAAGCCATTTCAGACCTGACGCGCACGGCAAGTGACCTAAGATTGGGCGTCACGCGTTCGTTTGCCGCCCGTCCGCGTGACGGCCTGGAGTCGTTCGTTGAGCGCTTTGGGCTCGATTTCGATCAAGTCACGGTGGTAGGCGCAGGGTCGTCTGGAAATTTGTACGACGCGCTTTTGGAAAAGCGCGTTGATGTTGTCGTAGGGGTATCAACTGACCCCGAGATCAGTGATTATGGTTTAGTCACTCTGGAAGACACGAGCGCTTTTTTCCCCGCATATGAAGCGGCGCCGCTTGTTTCGCAAGCTGCCTTGGCTCGCGTTCCGGAAATTGCCGATACGCTGGCCCAGTTGGCCGGGAAAATTGATGACCAGAAAATGCGTGATTTGAACGCCGCTGTCATTTTCGATGGACGTCCGGTCAGTCGGGTTGCGAAACGGGCATTGCATGAGCTTGGTCTGGTTGCGTCACTGCCTCGCGAGCGCGTTCCCGTATTCGACATCGCCGTGGAGCCGGAGGCGCAGAATTCCGACGACGTTGTTGATACGCTTCGCGCAGTGCGTCGCGCCTTGCGGGGTCGAGAAGTTGATTTGCTGGCCAACGCAGCGCCGGTTGAGGCGGTACAAACGGGCAAAGCCCGTTTGGCCGTGGCTCCGGCAGTAGCAAGCTTTACGGTTAAAGACGGCGCAACGGTTCGAAGTGATCGGGTTGAAGCCGTTGCGGCAGTGGGATCAACCTTTCTGCACGCGCTTTCCTTGTCGCAAGATCCCATAACACCGGCGCAGGCATCAGTGATCGCGGCCGGCCCGGTGGGTTCCGCTTCTTATAACCTGGCCCAGGCGATTGCCGATTCCGGCACTGGGAATGTCACGGTTGTGGCCTTGGATGACAATAGTGCCATATCGGCGGCCAAAGCGCTGCAAAACGGTGAAGCCCAAGTTGCGCTTGTGTTCAGCCAATTGCGAAGGTCAGATTTGCGAGTTGTCTTGGCTGATGCAAGCGATATTACGCTGGTGAGCGCCAATGAGTGGTGGGAAAGCAGCGCCCGCCTTTCCATGCCGGTTATGCGCGAGGCTCAAATTATTGCGGGCACATATGAAAGCGTTGCTAGCAATGTGGAAACGTTGTCGACGCAACTTGTTCTGTTTGGTCCGGCGGCTACTCCCGAACAGTATGCAATGGGGCAGCAAGGACCGAGCACCTTCTTTAACGAACAGCGTCCGCTGACCAATAAAAGTGTGATGGCAATCAACGACAGTTTCGGTATCCATGCGGCCCTGGATCCGCATTTACGTCAAGCTCCCGGACTGGTGCCAGAAGTCAGTATCCAAGATGATCGGATCAATCCGTATCCGAGCAGGGCGATTTTAATGATTGTGATTCTCGCGTTTCTTGGTTGGACAATATGGTTGCTGCTTCGTCCGGAAAAGCCTGAAGATCATTAACGCGTGTGTTGTGGTTATCGGTAACGCCCCTATCTGGTCAGTTTGCGCTTGAGTGTGTCAGAGGGGCGTTCGCCGAAACGTTGCCGATAACTGGCCGAAAATTGTCCCAGATGCGTAAAGCCCCAGCACAATGCAACTTGAGTGACAGCGGTATCGCTTGTGGCGTGCAGCAGTGCCTGATGTACTTCGTCGAGCCGGACCTGTTTAAGATAGCGCATCGGCGATGTGTTGCGGTACTTGCGAAATCCGGCAAATAGACTGCGTATGCTAACGCCAACGTGTTCGGCGATATTTCCAGCCGTTAATGGCTGATGGGCGTGGTGTTGTATGTACTCTTCGGCTCGCTTGACGAAACCTGGCGCAACATAGCCGGCATGAAATGGCGTGTGCTGGTTGTGTTGCAAGCTTCCCAGCAGGGAAACCATGAGCACTTCCTCAAAACGGGCGGCGATCAGGGGCTGGTTGAAAAGATCGCCCTCCGAGGCCTCATACAATTGCCAGTCCAGCAGGCGCTTCAACGATTGCAGGGAACGCTGTTGCAGGTCGATAGCAGGATCAAAGTGCAGGGCGTCGTGACTCAGGTGTCCGTAGTATTGTGTGCATTGTTGTTCCAGAGCGTTTCGTTCGACCCGAATAAACAGTTTCTCTGCATTGTGTTCATGACGCATGCGAAATTCAAGGTCGGGGCTGATGATGGTGGCGACGCGTGTGTCGGACAGAATCGCGTGGCGGTCGTAGTGAATGGCTTCCTGGCCGGCAACCGGAATCTGTATCAGATAGAAGTCGTCTAGCTTGCCCGGTTCGATGTCTACAGTGGCTCCGTACAGCATGCGCCCATAGCTAACCTGTTTCCCCCTGCGAAAGTGGATTTCAGTGTTAAGTGATTGTGATCTTCCCACCACTTTCAGGTCGTGGTCGCAGAAAATACGGCTGACCTGATGGCGTACTTCCTCGGCGTCGTGGGAAGTGAACTTTGGAAATCGGCTGAACAGGTGGCGATGCATTTGCGAGTTTGGTGCCGCTTGCATACGCGTTTCCTCAAAATAGAGTGGCCTGCCCCTTCAGTTTTGAACGAATGAGCCGTAGTGGCCGTGCCAATAAGTAAGTGGCTGTTGTCCGGCATGTACGTCAATTCGGGTAACGAGGCCGGCAATTAAAGCATGTTCCCGGTGCATCCAGACCTTGTCGACATCGCAGGCGAAGGCGGCCAGGGCCCGGTTGGACAGCCAGACGCCGTCGGGTGTTTGATACCAGTCGTCGTCGGCGTAACGTTCGGCGCCTTTGCGACCGCCCTTGCCCGAGAAATGTTCAGCCACAATTTGCTGGTCTTGTTGTAGCACATTAATGCCGAATTTTCCCGATTTTTCAATCACCGGCCACGAAGATGACGACCGGTTGACTGAAATGAACAGTTCGGGCGGGTTCATGGAAATGGAGACGACCGATGTGGCCGTGAGACCGGTTCTGTCGTTGCCGTGGGCGGCTGTAATGACAGAAACGCCGCCTGCCAACTGGCGCATGGCGGCGCGAAACTCCTGGTTTAGCGTTGTGTCATTGCTATTGCTCATACAAACTTCCTGCGGATACCGCGTGATTCAAGAATAGGCAATACATTATCGCGGAAATAGGGAAATTCTTCTGCGTAGTCGAAGAACGACAGGGTCGTACCGCTGAAACCTGCCTCATGCAATTGGGTAATGCCATCGGCCACTTGTTCCGGCGTTCCCACAAGCGGGAACCCGCCGTGACCCGCAGCAAACCGTTCGCGAATCAGTTGCAACAGGTCATGAGGGAATGATTGCGCGTGGGCAAATTGCAAGCGAATGAGGTTGTCGGTCGCCTCCCAGTCGGCATTGTCCTGCAACGATTGCCACGTTTCTTGCGCCTGGGCTTCGGTAGGGCGGCAAATAACATGGGAAAAAGTCAGTACGCCGACTTTACGGCCCTCTTGATCCATCGCCTGCTGTTTTAACTCAGCCACTTCCTGTTTTGAACGAGCAAGGTCGATGGCCGGCGTAAACAGGAAGTCTGCGTTATGGGCGGCAAACTCCCGGCCTAATCCGGAACCGGCCGCGTTGTAGATGGGAGGCATGGTCTGCGGTTTCGGGTTGCCGTAGGTGTGCTTCAGTTTGAAATAGGTGCCATCCCAGTCAAAGGGGCCGTCGTGTGTCCACAGCTTCTTGACGACATCGAACCATTCCTGCGCATACCCGTAGCGGGTTTCGTGATCGTCTGGCAGTGTCAGGCCTAGCGCTTCGTATTCCGGTTTGTTCCAGCCTGCCACAATATTCAGGCCGACCCTTTCATGACTGATCTGCGCCATGGTGGCAATTTGCTTTGCCACAACCACCGGATGGTTCGCCGCAGTGTGAATGGTGGCAAATACGGTGAGTTGCTTCGTGTTGGCCAGCAGCGCCGTGGCCCAGGTGACGGTTTCCAGCACATAACCGTGAAAGTCTGTCTCACCACCGTAACCGATCCAGCGCGCAATAGGCAGCATGAAGTCAATGCCTGCGTCGTCAAGCAATTTGCCGATTTTTAAGTTGCTGTCCCAGTCGGCCGTCCAACGATCGGGCAGTTTTGAAACAGTCATGCCACCTGAACAGTTGGTCGAGAAAGTTCCCAGCAGGAAATGATCTCTTTCCAGAAATTGATTGGTTTTCATGTTATCTCCGAAATATGATGCTTTGTTTTAATGAGGCAAAGGCCGACACGGGTTTGAACACGTGGTGGTAACTCATCGAACAATAAAGTGGAGACGGTGGCGGCTGCTATCAGATTTGTGCACGGGCTATCTGGAAAGTGCAGGAATTAGTGTTCGCTATAAACGTTCTAAACTAGGGGTCCTTGATTTTTCCTGCAGAGTGACACCATGGCCTTGCGCGCCACTATCTATAAAGCCGATCTTCATGTTGCCGACAATGACCGCGCCTATTACGCCAGCCATTCTGTAACTGTTGCACGGCACCCGTCGGAAACCGACGAGCGCATGATGGTGCGTTTACTGGCTTTTGCCTTATATGTTGATGACAATGAAAGCCTGGCCTTCACCAAAGGCCTGTCGGAAACGGATGAGCCTGACTTGTGGCGCCTGGATCTGACCGGCGCGATTACGCAATGGATCGAAATAGGACTACCCGATGAGCGCCGCGTTCTGAAAGCATGTGGCCGCGCAGACGAGGTGATTGTTATTGCGTATGGTCGTAATGCGCAGCTTTGGTGGGACGGCGTGAAAAACAGGTTAAGCCGGGCTCAAAACCTGCGCGTGTTTTTTTTCGACGTTGACGGCACGCAGACGCTGGCGGCATTGGCCGATCGGAAAATGGTTTTGAATATTAATGTGACGGATAGCATGAGTTGGGTCTCGTCGGAGCGCGGCGAAGCAAGTGTGACGGTTTCGCGTTTGGAATAGCCCTTGACAGGATGCAGCGGTATGGCAATAGTGGTTATTCATGGCTGATGTCCGGCCATTTGTAAAAATAAAGGAGGCCGCTGTGTCACGAAAACTCATTAACCCACCAGAATTACATCCTGCACCCGGTTTCAGTCACATTACGGTTGCTGAGCCAGGCCGCGTTGCCTATATTGCCGGCCAGGTTGCACTGGCGCCCGATTTTTCCGTTGTGGGTGGCGAAGATTTAGGCGCTCAAACCCAGGCGGCAATGCGCAATATAGAAGTGGCGTTGAAGGCAGTGGATGCCGGTTGGGGCGATGTGGTGCGCCGAACCATTTATACACTTCACCCCACAGAGTTTGAAGTGATCACTGCGGCAATTGAAGCGGTGCAGGGTAACCAGGAACACCCCGCTCAAACAATTATCGGTGTAACCGGACTGGCGGTGCCGGGATTACTGATTGAGATAGAGGTGACAGTGCGTTTACCCGGTTAGTAAAGTGACTAAGGGCTAGTACCTATTGTTCTATAAATAGAATGTTATGAAAATGGATAAAGTTATCGCGCTATAACGATCGCATTTTTCGCATTTGCTTGCCTGCACATAGGCCATTTTGCTTATTGTGGCAGGGGGGCAGGGCCTTCTGTTTATAAGGAACCATGATGAAAACTTTACGATATTTCGTTGCAGCATTGGGTAGCTTACTTGTCTCTGGCGCAATGGCGAGCGAAGTAGTTGCGCTCAAGTTCCCGCACGATCTTCCTGAAAACACAATTAAAGCCCGAACAATTAAATTGTTTGCGGAGAAGGTTGACGAATATAGCAACGGTACGTTGCGTATCGATGTATATCCGGGCGCACAGTTGGTTTCTTCCAAAGATGAAATTCGCGCTGCAATTCGTGGCCAGGTCGATATTGTTGCTCCCCTGACTTCCTATTACGTGCCTTTGGACGATCGTTGGGAGATTTTCAATCAGCCCGGTTTGTTCAACTCTTTTGAGCACAGCATTAAGGTGTTCGAGGGCGAGATCGGCCAAACACTGCTGAAAGATCTTGATCAATTCAAAGTGCGTGGTATCGGCTTGTGGAATGATGGTCCGGGTTATATCTATACCAGTGGCGAGCCGGTGGTTAAGCCCGAAGACATGGCCGGTCGCAAGATTCGTGTAACGCCTTCGGCCCCTCTTGAAGAGGGCGTGCGTGTGGTTGGTGCATCACCTGTATCCATTCAGGCACCCGATGTTTATTTGGCCCTGCAGCAGGGGTTGGTGAACGGCGCCATTACGACTGTCACGCTGGCTGCATCGGCGCGCTGGTATGAAGTGTTAACCGGCATGACTCGCGTATTGCAGCAGCATGGCGGCTATGCCGTTGTTATTAACCAGGCACGCTGGGACAAATTGAGTGAAGACCATCGCAACGCGTTGATGAAAGCCATGGCCGACGCACAAAAATGGAATCACGACGTCTCGGTCTCGAACTCGGCTGCTGCTGAAAAAACCCTGGTGGATAACGGCGTTGAGATTCAAGAGGTTGATGGCCAGGTGCTGGCGCAATGGCGGGATAAATACAAAAGCGTTTATGAAAGTCAAAGTGAGCCCGTACGCAAGCTCATTGCCGAGATTCAAAGCGCTGCGGGCCAGTAAGACGACAGGACAGGGAGCTAGCCCACCATGCGTAATATGCTAAGCGCGGCCGGTCGAGCGTGGGATCGTCTTGAAATATTCATTGGCGGGCTGTTCCTGACACTGTCGGTATTTATTATTGTTCTGCAAATCTTCCTGCGTTCAGTCTTTGGGTTTTCAATCATAGGCGGTGATGAAATTGCCGCCTATGCCATTATTTGGAGCATTCTTTTTACCGCTGCGCTGGCAGTCAAGTCCAACCAGCATGTGCGAATCGATGTGATTTTCACCGTGCTCCCCAAAACGGCCGGTCGGATTCTGGACATGATCGGCACACTCTTGTCCCTTTTCTTTGCCTTGTATCTTACCTACTCGGGTTGGGAGCTGGTCATGGAAAGCCATATGCTGGGTGAAGTGTCTATGACGATGCTGCGCATGCCAATGTGGATACCTCAGGTCATTTTGCCTTTGGGTGGCGCGCTTTTGTCGCTGCGGTTGATTCAGCGATTTGTTTCTCTCTTGACGGGTGCCGCTGATCCGCAATCAGAGCAGGCCGAATCTTCAGCAACATGACTGTGGTAGGAACTGATCCATGTTTTCATTTTTGACGACATTTGCTGTTGGCCTGGCAAGTGGAATGCCGATTGCGTTCGCATTAGGCTTGTGCGGTCTTGTGTATTTGCTCGTGCAAGACGCCATGCCTGCGACACTGGCCTCGCAACTGTTTAGCGCGTTGAGCACACCCAGCTTGTTGGCCATCCCCTTTTTTATTCTGGCAGCCGAGGTGATGAGCCGCACGGGTGCCACCAACCGATTGATTCATTTCATTGACGTCCTGATACGTCATACACGCGGTGGCTTGCCCGTGGTGGCTGTTTTTGCGACCGTCATGTTTTCGTCGATCAGTGGCAGTTCGGTTGCCACTGCTGCCGCGGTGGGCACGATTCTGATCCCGGAAATGGTTAAACGTGGATACGACCGGACGTTCTCGGTTGGTCTCATTGCCAGTGCGGGTGGACTGGGCATATTGTTGCCCCCGTCGGTGCCACTGGTGATTTATGGCATCGTGACTGAAACGTCAATTGCCAGGTTGTTTACCGCGGGCGCGATCGTGGGCATTATTCTGACCGCGCTTTTAACGGTCGTTGCGTATGGATATAGCCGGGCTTCCGGCGTGCCGCCTCAGCCAAAGGCAAGTTCGCGTGAACGGCTCGCGGCTTTTAAATCGGCATTTGGGGTGCTGATGTCTCCCGTGATTGTTCTGGGCGGGATTTATTCCGGTTACTTTACGCCCATGGAGGCTGCTGCAATTAGCTCTGTATATGCCATCTTTCTGGCATTGTGTTACGGCGTTTCCGTTAAAGGCCTGCTTCCGATCCTCACCAGTTCCGCCAAAATGTCCAGCATCATCATGATGATTCTGGCGGGGGCCCAGTTATTTGGGTACGCCATTACAAGTGAGCGCATACCCCATGTCTTATTTGACGGCATCATGGCGATGAACTTAAGCAGTACCGAGTTCCTCGTTGGGGTCATGTTGCTATTCTTCCTGATTGGCATGGCGCTGGAAGTCATTTCCGTTATTTTGATTACGATGCCTATTCTCATGCCGATGATTATGGGGTTTGATATTGACCCTGTGTTTTTTGGCATGCTGCTGATTCTGAATATGGAAATTGCGGTTATTACACCCCCGATCGGGCTGAATCTGTTTGCGATCAGCGCCATCAGTAAAGTACCCGTCATGCGCGTTTTCAAAGGATGCCTGCCCTTTGTCCTTCTGCTGTTCTTAATGTTGGTCTTCATGACGTTTGTGCCGCAAGTACAAGACATGTTCAGGCTGTTGTGAGTGTGCTCCCTGACTGAGCGCTTAACCCAAGCGTAAATTCATCGCATATGGAACCGGTCAGATGCTGGACAATGGGGTGCGTTGTATAACGAACATTGTCATGTGGGTTAGAGAAAATATCTGGTAAGTCATTGTGTTTTGGGCAGGAGGGTGAAAGTTCCGCTTACCCTCCACGCAGGTCATAGGGGGTTCCTCGGCTATCAGGACCTGTTTCTTCGCGGCGCGCTTGTTCACCGAGGAGGGCTTTGAGCCGCGTGAGCCCTTCAGGTGCCCAGCCGGGAGGATCGGCGACTGCGACCCACGCGTTAACGTAGTGTTCTGGTGCATAAACATGCCCATAGCCAAGTGGGGCCTCGGTGGAAAGGAACATATCGAAGGCTAGTTGCAAAAAAGACACGACTGGATACCAGCGCAACTCTGGTGATACGTCCGGGCCCCTAGGGCTCTTCATCCAATCGGGACTTTGATAAAAGTCGTGCGGATTGAAAAAAGTAATGGCGTCGCTGGCGTACTGCAGATAAACAAAGCGTACTCGCCCCCACGGCGTTTTAGCCGGTACCGGCGATCCGTGTTGATTCATAAAGCGAAGCACACTGCCATCCCGGAATTCGGGCAGCCATTCAGGTGTGCCAGGAACGCGTTCACTGGTTACTCTTTGCCAGGTTAAGCTGGCAAAGGGCGGTCCGCTCCAGAGGGCACCGTCGATGGGGTCGTCGAGCATCTCAAACATTTCAAACGAACGGGCTGAATTCATGGCACCAAGGCTCAGGCCATGCAGATACAGACGTGGCCGCTGATCACGCGGCAAGAGAGTCCAATAATTATAAATTTCGTTGAAAAGAGTACGTGCGGCGTCTGCACCGTACTCGGGGTGCACGGTGAGCGAAAGCGGGCTGGATAGATAGGAATATTGCATTGCTACACTGGCCACATCTCCGTTTTGCAAATGCTCGATAGCATCTATGGCTGCCGGGTCGATCCATCCGGTTCCGGTCGGCGTAATGATAACCAGCATGGATCGATCGAATCCGCCTGCACGCTTTAGTTCAGCGAGCGCCAATTTGGCGCGCTCTTCGACGCTATCTGCGCCTTGCAGCCCTACATAGGTCCGAATCGGCTCCATAGCTGGCCTGCCGGAAATTGCCTGAATTTGTTTCGCATCGGGACCTGAACCAATAAATTCGCGCCCGGCGCGGCCCAGCGATTGCCATGTGAGAAGGGATTCCAGGCTGCCGCTACGATCGGCAAGGGTTGGCATTGGGTATTCTGGTTCTAAAAGCGCATCGTACTGCCGAAATGAGGAGTCCAAGATGGGAAGGATCCCACGAGCGAGGACTCCGTTTGCGAGCACCCACACCAGGACGATGGCTGCAGAGGTGCCGAGTAGTGTGGCCACTCGCCGGGGTATGCGACGCTGAATACGGTGGATAAGAAAGCGAGCAAGGTTGGAGACGATGCGACCGACCGCGATCAGAATGAAAAAGCATATAAGGGCAGCGACGCAAACCAACCACAAGTGTCCGCTGTTTAGAGGCTCCATGGCCATACGTAGCCGAATCGAGTTCTGCCAGCCGACAGTGTGCCAAAGGCAAAATACGGCCAAGCCTATGCAAAGCAGACCCAGGAGAATGGAGATGAGACGCTGGGAATGTACCCGCAAACGCGGTAGCTCAAAATAATGCCAGAGAGTCTGAAGGACTGCGCCAAAGGCGTATCCCATCGTACTTGCAATGCCGGCCAACAGGCCCTGCATAAGTGCAGGGCGCGGAATCATTGACGGAGTAAGCGCCGCAGCAAAACACAGGATGGCGAAGAATAAGCCAACTCGCGAGAGAGGTTGGAGAAATGACCGTAAGCCCGAGACGCCAAGATTGATTGTTGTAGGTGGCGGAACGTCGACCATTGGGGAACGAGGCATGCTAGGGTGAATCCTCTGATGATATGTGCCCATGCATGATACCCGCGGTAAGTATTTTTAGCGAGCCAACCCGTGTTCGTGCCAATCGACGTGTTTAGCGATGATGATGGGGCTGCACCAGCGTGAATCATGAACGAAACGTGGGAGCGCAAGATGGCAGGTCAAAATGATAGCTTTTATGACGGCTAATTCGAAAGCTTCCGCCGGGATTTTGATGACCACCGCAGTGTTTTGGTAGTTTTTAATTGCTGTTCGCCTAACTTGCAACAGATCAAACCGGCAATCATGGCAACCATCTTTGAAGGCGAACGTACGGGTAGCAGCCCGGCTGTCGTAGATGCTGTCGCCGAACAGAACGTGTTGCTTACGCTTGAGGCCATCCGCAAAAACGGTCCCGTGCTTGACGTGCGTGAAAAGGAAGGTAAGATCAAGATTGCTGGCGCCATGTACAACTTGTCGAATGGTGAAGTTGTATTTTTGAACTAGATTATTGGTGAGTGATGGGGCTTGATTGTTGATAAGGCTGTAGTCCTCTGTTGCCTGAAGGTGCTCCACCGTCGTGTGAGTTGCTTCGTTCAGGTCTGTTCTTCGCCTGCATTGCCACACATATTGCATTTCGGGTCGTGTGGTAGTGCGTTGGCGGGGCGACGTGTACCTGGGTCGAGGTTAGTCCGTGTATCTCTAACCGGCTTCGTGCACATTCCAATCTTTTATTTTTTGTAGACATGATCATGAAGAAATTTAAGCCATCCTTGTTCAATGTATGCATTGCAGGCAGTCTCGTCGGGGCTATGGCTTTTGCTTCAATCGCCCAGGCTTGCACCCGCTTTATTTATCTGGGCGATAACAATCTGACCATGACAGCGCGGTCTATGGACTGGAACGAAGAGATCGGGACTAATCTTTGGATTTTGCCCAGGGGCATGGAACGCAATGGCGAGGCCGGGCCAAACTCAGTGAAGTGGACAGCAAAGTACGGTAGCGTGATCGCGACAGCTTATGATATCTCGACGGCAGATGGGATGAACGAAGTTGGTCTGGTGGCCAACATACTCTGGCTGGCTGAGTCGGAATACCCTGAGTACGACGGCAAAACCCCGGGGTTGGCGATTTCCGCCTGGGCGCAGTACATACTTGATCAGTTCGCTACTGTTGATGAAGCGGTGAAGCACTTGCTGTCGGAGCCTTTTACTCTGGTAACTGACAGGGTACCCGGACAAGAACGTAAAGCTGCGCTACACCTTTCAATTTCGGATGCCAGTGGTGATAGTGCCATTATCGAGTATATAGATGGCAAGCAGACAATTCATCACAACAGAGACTTTCAAGTGTTAACCAACTCACCCACATTCAAAAGGCAGTTGGCTTTAAATGAGTATTGGAAAGAGATAGGCGGCACTGTCATGTTGCCGGGTACAAACCGTGCAGCCGATCGTTTCGCTCGGGCGGCGTTCTACGTTAACGCAATTCCTAGGTCGGAAGATACACAGGAGGCCGTCGCAAGTGTTTTCAGTGTTATTCGTAATGTGTCGGTGCCTTACGGAATCAGTACGCCCGACCAACCCAATATTTCCTCTACACGTTGGCGTACGGTTGCAGATCAGAAGAATTTGACCTACTTTTTTGATTCTGCGCTAACACCAAATGTGTTTTGGGTAGATTTACGCCGCATAGACTTTTCAAAAGAAACAGGTAAGGTGCGGAGGCTGGATCTGGGGCCTGATCAACGTCATACGTATTCGGGGTCGACCAATGCTGAGTTTGTCGAGACAGAGCCATTCACGTTTCTGGGGGTGTGATTCAGGGTCCAACACGTCCGACACTGACGCTTTGCATGGGTTCGTCCCATTGGGCGCAACCGGAGCCTGGAACTCGTATAGGCTCTCCATCATAAAAGGGGGACGACCGGTATTCATTAAACTTG